>Ga0214480_100839_pt1 | contig 14823 bp, 11 predicted proteins | sample M1_20Mar14CPVII9_3_FD_165042 | JGI IMG/M metagenome (GOLD analysis project Ga0214480, IMG submission 165042) | Marine eukaryotic communities from Monterey Bay, California, United States - M1_20Mar14CPVII9sort6BwellE17 | ecosystem: Environmental > Aquatic > Marine > Unclassified | place: USA... | reverse complement strand
CGGGAGGCTTCTCCTTCATCTCTGAAGCCACATTCGACTTAACAGATGAACTCATCAAGTGCAAATTATGGGATCCTACAATTGATCCTCCGCCTTTGGCTGAACTAGTACCTGAACCAGAACGCCTAGATGACTCACAACCCTTCGGAATTGCACTCGAGACAGATGTAAAGTTCCCAAAAATTGTCACATGCGGATGTGACGGATACTTAGACGACAGCATCACTGTTACAAAAGATGGGGAAGATGATAAGGAACAAGTCGATAGAGCAAAGACAGCAGACCTTAAGGCACTTCATCTTACCTTCCGACCCAATGAAGGAGATAACGAACCTGTCCCTCGCCCCCCAGTCGCATCTGTGAGAAAGTTAAAGGCAGAAGGTACCCTCAGAGAGATAATAGTCTTCCTTGGGTGGTTCATAAACACAAGAAAGTTCATAATCTGCTTACCTAACGAAAAAGCAACGTCTTGGATAAGATCAATCGTCGAACTGATGAACAAGGATAAGGCAGACTACGACGAACTCGCCACCACAGTCGGCAGACTCAACCATGTTGCCTTCGTCATCCCCTCAGCTCGTCACTTCCTCAACAGAATCCGTCTAGCGCAAGACAGAGCTGATAAAGCCACATTCGCGCCCATCACGAAGGAAGTAAAAGAGGACCTCAAACTCTGGTTAGACTTCATCAACAACGCACGAGCAGGTATTTCAATCAACAGGATTGTATTCCGCAAACCTACCTCAATTGTACTTACCGATGCAAGTGAGCTTGGAATCGGAGGATATTGCCTCCAATCAAACAGACTTTGGAGACTCAAATTCACTCCAGAAGAAGCTCGAGCCTTCTCCCTCAATATGAAAGAGTACCTCGGGGCAGCAATAGGGGCTTGGTTAGCCTTGGAAGATGATGCATCAACATGCCCATGTATACTGAGCTTATCAGACAGCTCTAGCACAGTCTCTTGGCTACACAGCTCAAACCATAACCCCAACTCTTCACCCTGTCATAATGAATTGGCAAGAATGCACGCTCGAAAGATGATGTTAGCAAACGCTTGTGACTACTCACAACATATCAAAGGATGCGAAAATCACATTCCAGACTCACTCTCTAGAGACTTTCATCTCTCTAACCAACAATTATTATCCCTCTTTAAATCAACTTGTCCCCATCTATTACCGGACAATCCACAGATAATGGCATTGCCGCCTCAAATTACATCCAAAATTGCTTCGCTAGCGCAGCTATCGCCCAAGCCAAGGGAATTGAACTGTCAACCCAAGCCAAGTACGATCGCTCTTGGCGTATCTGGATGGACTTCTGCAGGGAAGGAGAAATTGCCGACCCCTATCTGGAAAACTTCTCCGCCATCAATCGGACCCGTATCTTATGCGCCTTCATGGACGAAGTTCGGAACGGGAAGTTCGCTAAGCAACCTTCCGTTAAGGGAACCACCGCGAAACAGGCCGCAGACAAGTGGCTACGACCATCCTCTCAAGTGGTAGGGAAGACCCAAGATTAGACCAAAGGGGTGAAACTCATATGATGTTCAAAAGACAAAACAAAGCATACAAGAAGGAGGACAAACCTACCAAACATCAAAAGGCCATCCCTCCAGAAGTCTATAGACAACTTCTCAAACTAGCAGCCCACCCACGAGCTATGGCACGAGCCGAGCTTTTAACAGCAGCCCTCTGGTTTTGTATGAGATCCTGTGAATATTCCAAAACATCAAGGAAAGAACAGAAAACGAAACCTATCACACCTGCCGATGTCATTTTCAGATACCATGGACTAATCATACCACACAATAGTCCTTAGTTACCTTGACGAAGCAGAGACTGTTTCAATCACCTTTAGACTCCAAAAGTGCGAGGTCATGCACGAAACAGTTACACAATACCGAACTGACGACCCAGTACTCTGCCCTGTTAAGAGTTGGATCAAAGTAATCAAACGACTTAGATCATACCCAAAATACGACAAAGACTGGCCAGTATACACTTACCACAATGGCCAAACAACCTTTACCGACATAAGTAGCACAGAAATACTACACGACATTCGTCGCGTTGTCGGCATCATGGGAGAAGCAATCCTTGGATTCACCCCCGACGAAGTAGGCACTCACTCCAACCGAGCAGGAGGTGCCATGATGATGTACCTATCCAAAGTACCTATTGTAACAATCATGATGATTGGACGTTGGCATTCCAACGCCTTCTTAACATACATTGAGAAACAAGTATTACAGTTTTCAGTAGGGGTAAGCCAGGCAATGCTTACCTATAACACCTTCTACAACGTTCCGGGCCGTCCTTGGACAAGCACGGACCAAGATGAGCATTCTCGCTCGGCACACCAGTATCTGCCGCAGCTATTACACCAGAATACTGGATGTTAGTCAATTTTTTGGCCGAGTCATGCCAATCCCAAATGCACATATCTGACGAGTAAAACAGTAAATGTAAAGAAGTATACACACTTACCAGACTCGTACCCATCACTCAATAGTAGTTTTTGGCCGGAGTTTATTGATGATGTGTATCGATGATGTGATGTTGTGTAGATACCATCTGCCAATGTCTATCAACCGCCGATGCATATCCCATCTCTCCACTGCCTAGACCGGGAGCTCATTAACCGATCTAAAAGACAGTTTAAGGCCACCTCTTAGTACTACTGTAGATTGCTATTGCAATACACTAGCCCCTCCTCTAATATAGCAATAGATATTATCGTTCTGCAAAGATTTGGAGTTTTCCCAACTCCCAACATCTTTCACGTGGAAAGGCAGAATATAGGCGTCGCTTGCGTCGCTAGTAATTTACACCCAAATCTGCGATAACTACATGTATGAGTGCAGAGATATCCTTTTTTGGGGGGGGAGCCGAATGCCCGAAGCGCACTATTTTGATATCAATAATCGAAGAGGCAGGATGTTGAAGTTTATTGTCTATTAGAATTGTCAAGACGCATTCAGAGATTAATGCAGCATCAAATAGAATAGTTCCCATCGTATTAAATGAGGCAGTGAATCAAGTAGCGTCGTCAACAATGACAACAATGTCAACTTCAGAACAAAATTCTTCCCAGACTGCAGTGGAAGAAAATAGTGAACCATCACATTCACAACATGAAGAACATGGATTTGAAAATGATGGTACATTTACTAAATCAACACAATCGAAATCGTCATTAGAAATATCGTCAGGTAATGCTGTTGATAATTCCACTGAGAATAGTTCTTCTACAGATTATCCAACACAACAAACAGCAACTTCAATAAGTAATCAATCACCAAGATTTGGTGGTCTATCCGAATTAGTCGATACATCCATCCGTTCTATACATTCAGCATCATCACATATTCTAAATGCATTCATTAAAGTTAATACTGAACCATGTGCACCGTTTGCAGTATCAGCCAAGGATTTATCTGACGTTTCCTCTGAACGCACACCTCAATCATTAGCACGTGTATTACTAAAAGCTGCTAAGAATTTACCACCCGTATTGCCTGGTGAGGAAGAGAGTTTAAGTAATGTTAAGTTACAGATTGAATCATTAGTTCAACGTATTGGCACTACAGATGATCCTAATTCACATGAACATCACACTAGTGTAATTGATCCATTAAAGATTAAGAAATTAGACAATAAAGACGATGTTGAAAGACAGAAACATGATTTGGAACTGGCAGCAAACGCATTAGCAACAGTTATATTACGATCGAAACCTGAGGAAGGTATATCAAACACTCAAAGTGATATAGATTATCGAACTCAAGTATTCGGTACTAATGCAATTGCTAATAAAAAATTAGACTCATTTCTTAAATTATGTTGGGATGCTGTACAGGAAAGTCCGCGTTAGTATCTACTTTTCATTTGACTTATCTTGCCTTTATTTGACCGTCTTTGCAAACCACATGAACTAACAAAGGTTACTATCATCTCTCTTTATCTTCACAAAACCTTGATAACATCGCATCTTCCAGGACTTTGTATTGATAATGTTGATAATATTGGGTATTATTGGTATTGCTGTCGAAACGACTGTGGGTGTAGAAGAGGGTGAAAAGTGTGGTGCCTGTTGGATAGAAGGTGCTGCAATCTTAGCCGCTGTACTAATTGTGGTACTAGTTACAGCTACCATTGATTATCAAAAACAATTTGCATTCGTTCGATTAACTAGAAGTTTACATGAAACGAATATAAAGATGGTAATACGAGATGGGAAACAAATTAGTGTGATTGATGATGATATTGTAGTTGGTGATATATTATCAGTGAACGCACATAATTTGGCTAGTATCCCTGCTGATTGTGTAGTATTGGGACCGCCGATTAGTGGTGGATTGAAAATGGATGAAAGTACATTAACTGGTGAAAGTGTATTGATTACAAAGAATCCAGGTGATGTAGTTCTAAGTGGTACAACTACAATACAAGGATCAGCGAAAATGGTTGTCATCGCTGTAGGTGTGAATAGTGTTGCTGGGAAAATCAAGGCTCATGTCTATGACTCATCTGATCATGATGGCGAAGGCTTAGATGGAGATGATGATAGTCCATTATTCATCAAACTTGAAAAGATTGCCAAACAAATTGGTATCGCTGGAACATGTGCTGCTCTTCTATCACTAACTGTCAATTGTATCAAGGGCTTTGGTTTTGGTAATGAACCAATATCTGTTTTGATTGAATATATTGTTGTTGCTATTACAGTTTTGGCTGTGGCTGTGCCGGAAGGTTTGCCACTAGCCGTGACACTTGCCTTGGCATTCTCGTCGAGTAAAATGATGAAGGAACACAATCTAGTCAAGCATTTAGATGCCTGTGAAACTATGGGTTGTGCGACAACAATTTGTACAGATAAGACGGGAACGTTGACGGCCAACAAAATGACCGCTCGTGCTTTATATACCAATGGAACCGATTTCAGTTGTACTGATCCAAGCATGTCTCTTGGTGAGTATGTTACTACCAATGTCGACAAGCCGACACAACAGACGCTTGATATGTTGGCTACTCTCATTGCAATTGATACAATGGACGAGACAACACTTGAAATGGAACCCGACAAAAAGAAGATTAAACGCTGTTCTGGTAATCCAACTGAGGTGGCATTACTTGCATTTGCAAGTACAATTGGTGAGAATTATCAAGATATTCGAGAGAGTACACGAGGTCGAAGTGACAAGGGTGATTTGGCTGAGTATTTAGTCGAGGGGAAACAAATCCAATTCACATCTGCTAGAAAAATGATGTCATGGGCTGTACCAAAAGTAGCGGGCGGATATCGTGTGTATTCCAAAGGTGCCAGTGAAGTCATCTTGGCTAGATGTAATCGTCAATTATCAAGATCAAGTGATGATGAGGAGTTGACTGAGTCTTTGCGTCAAGATATTCTAAATTGTGGCGAGGTATATGCACGTCGGGGTATGCGAACACTTTCAATGGCGTATAGAGACCTCCCCGATGGTGTCGACATTGATGCCAAGAGCGGTAGTATCTTAAATGTTGACGGCTCGGAAGCATTTGAGATTGAGACTGACCTATCATTTGTTGCACTTGTGGGTATCGAAGATCCACTACGACCCGAGGTGCCCGGTGCTATTGAAAAGTGTTACGATGCCGGTATTGATGTTCGAATGGTGACAGGAGATTCTCCCAACACTGCCGTATCGATTGCCTACCAAGCTGGTGTATTGAAAGACTTTCACTTTACTGAAGGCTCCACCGAAAAGACTGCAATTAATCTAAAACAAAATGTGCTAATGGAAGGCAAAGTCTTTCGACGAAAGATATATCGTATTGATGAGGATGGGAATAAAGAAGAATTTGACCAAACAGCGTTTGATAGGATTTGGCCTCATCTCCGAGTATTGGCAAGGAGTTCACCAGATGACAAGCTTACCCTAGCACATGGTCTTAATCAGTCTACTTTGTTTACCGACAAATCAGCATGTCGTGAGCTTGAAAAGGAAGATAACATCCTCGTCTTCCCTGATAGACAAGTGGTTGCCATGACGGGTGATGGCACAAATGATGCACCAGCGTTAAAGCGAGCTGATATTGGCTTTGCCATGGGGATAAGTGGTACACAAATCGCTAAAGATGCAGCTGATATCATTTTGCTTGATGATAACTTTGCCTCAATTGTAACAGCTGCCAAGTGGGGCAGAAATGTATACGCTTCGATCCAAAAGTTCTTGCAGTTTCAACTTACCGTGAATATATCTGCGGTGACGACTGCACTTGTAGGGTCATTTGCATATGCCAAATCACCATTGGCAGCTATTCAACTTTTATGGGTCAATCTACTCATGGATGCACTAGCGTCTTTAGCTCTTGCTTCGGAGCCACCAACAGATGGACTGTTACAACGAGACCCAGTCAATCGATCCAAAAGTATTATATCGACGCGTATGTGGGGTAATATGCTTGGTCAGGCATCTTACCAAATCATTGTCATTATGGTTCTCTTGTTCAAGGGCCCTGATATTTGGGGATTTCCACCCGGGCATATATTTGAGAAGGAAACAAACGAAAACTCTGTGCATTATACATTTATCTTTAATGCATTTGTTTGGATGCAGCTCTTCAATGAGATCAACAGCAGATCTTTACAGGGAGAATGCAATGTCTTTAAAGGTATAGAAAAGAATCCTCTCTTTTGTGGTATTCTCGTAACAACAGCAGCGTTACAAGTGATAATGGTTGAGCTGGGGGGTAAGGCAATGCATGTCTCCGAAGATGGCCTTGACCCATATTATTGGGGACTGAGTATTGTTTTTGGAATCGCCAGTTTACCGATACAACAGGTCATCAATGTTTTATATAACTTTGTACATAAATATCATGGTTTATGGAGAGAACGAAGACGAGTTAAAGCAAGTCGTCGGTTGAGCACAAGGCATGTTTCTGCTGGTTTGTAAAGGTTGCAACTGTACATATGAAGTGAGAAGATACGGTTAATACATGTTTAGCAAGGAACTGTAAATTAATGTTATAAGATCATCAGTGTTAATGTGGAGAAGTTTACGAAGTCAAAAAGTCGTGTTCTTATAGCTGTTAACACTAAAACTTCATTGTACAAAGGAGTATATAATAGTCATCTCTGATAAAAAGAATCACAAGAACAGTGATGAAACAACCGCCGCCGCCTCCGCCAATGTTTCAGTCGTTGAGGTAGCTATATCACTTGCCACTGAATCAGAGGAAGAAGATATAATAGCATCGCTCACATCTGATGTACTCGTTGCTGTCAATACTTCAGTGATCGAGTCGGATGTATGATGCACTGTGTTATCACCTGCGGCACTGGCTATGACATCTCCATCGATATCATGATCTAGATCTACATTTTCTTCAGTTTGTTGTTCTGACAGATCATTTGTATCGACTTCACCCACATCAGATGAAGAAACCTCAATATCTTCTTTCTTTTCTATTGATTCTTTGTCACTCTCTTCTTCCGATTCAGGTTCAACCCCCTCATCATTCTCCTCTTTGATCTCCTCCTCTGCTTTGATCTCATTGCTGTTGTCTTCGTCTTCTGGTTCTTGTTCACTCTCATTCTCGACAACATCTTCAACTTTTGATTTTGATTCTTCAGCGACCTCTTCATTTACACTGCTTGAAGATGCCTCACCATCGATGGAATCTTCAGCCTTGTCAACTGCATCATCGACAGCGTCTATAAGCGTGTTCACTTCCTTGGAACTATCTTCCAACACCTTTAGTGCTTCCTCATCACTTGCAGTGTCTTTTTGTATTGCCTCAGCTAGTTTCTCTGCCGAGTCTTCATCTGCTTGAATATCATCTGCATCTTTTGTCAGTGCATCTTTCAAGGCTTCACTGGACTCTTCAGAATTGAAATCTTGTATGGACGTCTTGGCATTTCGAACAGCCTCGACTGAGCTTGCTGCCTTTTCATCTAATGCTTCGACAGCTTCTGCTTCCATTTTGAGTTTACTTCCCACCGCATCAGCGATACTTTCAGCAGCGGATAAGTCTTCCTTCACAATGTTTGCTGTTTCATCTACTGTGATTGAAACTGCGTCTATCGCTGCACCACCTTCGGTACCTTTCAATGATTCGGTTAGTTTTTCCGTCGCATCAATGGCACTAGTGAGTCTATCACCCGTTTTTTCTAACTCTGACATTATATTTTCATCCTCTATTGCAATCGTTTCAGCTGTCTTGGCAACCGAGTCAGCCACTTTGATTGATTCTTCTATATTCTCTGCCTTTTTCTCTAACTTCTCGGTCAACTCAGCCTTTGCTGAATCAGTCAAACCCTCGCCTTCAGCCACAGCTGCTATTGCCGATTGAACAACTTCTTCGGCCTCTTCAAGAGAAGAAACAACACTCTGTACAACTTTTTCCAAGTCTGTTTCATACATATCGTAAGCACATAGATGGGGTATGAGAATCGACATCATGTGCATAAAAGATGTGAGCATATCATAATATGATAACATAAAGTTATGTGCACATCATATGCATACGCAGCGTAAGATATGAGATATCATGTGCACATTATATAAATTTATGAGCATATCATATGCATATCACATGCTCTATATGCACATTCATATCACACACACATGAATACATATATCCACTCACCCTTTTCTATTAAAACGTCAGTACTAACAACATCCTCGGCAGCTTCCTCAACAATCTTGGCAGCCTTTAATTCATCAAATTCCTGTCTTACTTCCCAAAGTTCATGTGCTAATGCCTTTCCAGTTTCACTCATTTTCATAAACCCTTCCCTTAATAAGTAGTCTCCGTCACCATCACTATCTTCTATACTTTTTGATATTACATCATTAGCTTTACTTGTAGCTGAGTCTGCATTCCCCTTTATTATCTTGTTAGCTGCTTCAAATTCATCTGAGAAGAATTTGCCAATGCCTTCCTTCCTTGTATCATCAAATGTTTCTTGTACATTCTTCAATCTTTCAGAAAGTGGCTCATCGGAGGGGTAGAATGCTAATTGTGAAATGAGTGACTTATCTATATCATCTGTAGCGGATAGTGTTGTATGTCGTATAGATATTGTCGAGGAAGGAAGAAAAGCATAAGTTGTTGTGTAAGATATCGTGCTAATACCGAGTACAATTCCAAGTACAATACTTAGAGTATTCGAGCAGAACCTCATCTCTAAGTATTCTACTGCTAACAATATCTTATGCACAATCTAATCGCTCTATCATGGTTCCCTCTTTGGAATGGCGACGTATCGTCATTGTTTTGAGAGTTGAGTTGAGATCTTTAAAAAATAGATTCGGTTGAGGCTCATAACCTTTTCTAAGAGGGTATCCCTTTGTTGCAATAAATTATTGGCATGAGATCGGTGGGGATAACGATAGCTAATAGAGTCGGCGGCGGCGGTGCATGAATCGGATATGATGCAATATTAGTGTGGTCGTTAGATTAATGGTTTGTTAAGGTAGAAATCTGAGAGCTCGAGCAATACTACTTTAATCGGTACACATAAAAGTTTTAATTGCAAACAAAAGTACCTCCAACGAAACTGCTCAACTCCAACCAATAAACAAAGTTAGTATACATAAAGTTTTATTGCAATAGCCAACTTACCAACCAACAACACATAAAAGATGAGATTCGATATAGCATTCTTCCTATGCTGCTGTCGATCATTCCTCTCTTCCTCAGGTCGAGATGAAGATGAATCATTCTATGATTTACTTGGTGTTACACCCAAAGCAACACCCGAGGAATTAAAACGAGCATACAAGAAACAATCTCTATTAATGCATCCAGATAAATTAGCACAAAAGGGACAAACTGTAACACCCGCTGATCGTGATAGATTTACTAGAATGCGTCATGCATATGAGGTATTAAGTGATCCAAGACGAAAAGAAACATATGATGCTATAGGCGAGAAAGGTATGAAATGGGTAGAGGAACCATTATCAGTTGATCCACAGGAATTGGCACATAACTTTGCAACATCCAGTATCTGTGACAGATCGAAAATATTTGCTATATTTATGATTATATATGTAGCAGTATTCCTATTGCCAATATTGGTTTGTTTAATGGCTGATGGGAAGTTGGGTGAAAGTTCAAAATGGGTAGCAGTATTATCTCCACTTTGGGTATGGGATGTGTTCATATTATTCTATCATTCGAGGGTTATACTCATGGGACCAATTAAAAGACCAGATCACATACTAGAGGAAGAATGGGTAGATCCATTGCCCATGTCACGACGGATAATGGCAATGGTACGGTTTGGTTGTTTAGTATTGTTTCAAGTATTATTGGCATTACAATTGGATGGGTATATACGAACATTATGGTCAATTATATTCATACCAATGTATCTATGGGATGCCATTGCATTACGTCGAAAAGTAATGATTGCCAACATAACAATTGTTACAACTGACGAATTGGAATTAGCCATTGGAAAGAAAATGCAAGATTGCAGTCAAGCTGAACGTGAGGATATTCATACTCGTTATATTGTAGTGCCGACTAAGTCAGGTTCGGTATATGATTCTGCTGTTAGATTATGTGATGAGGCCAAAATGGATATTATACGGATATTAGCACGTGTTATATTTACAGTTCTGTTAGTGTTGAATTTGGACCTCGGGAAGGAGTGGAGTTGGTGGATTGTCTTCATTCCTATATTTTGCATGTCTGTATGTATTGTTGGGTCAGCATTTAGACAGTTTACAAACACACAAGCTGAAGCTGTGAAGAGAGATCCGGCCATGTTTGGAATGGACCCTAATGTTGGTGAAGAAGGAGGTGAATCTCCATATACCAAGATGGACGAAAACAAGTCTGATGAGGAAGAACCGCTAACTGACGAAGAGAAGGAAGAACTCAAGGCTAAAGTGGCACAATCAGCGTATCGAGCAGTGGCTAGTTGCACTTCACAGTGTTTCATCATTGTGATTGTATGTGTATTGATTGGAAAGATTGAAGGTGCTAGCTACTCGTCACTGGCAATCATATCACCCTTCTTGGCTGCCGGTGGAGTAATCTTATGTTGTCTGGCGTGCACAATATTCTGCATTTCAGAAGTGGATGAAAATGCAGGCATGATGGACTTTGATACCGCTGTTAATCAGGCGGCGGCCGCCTCTGGATATGGGGCAACTGGAACTACTGAAATGTCACCAACAATGGTGGGGAAGAATGAAGGCTATGCCCCACCGACAAAGCCAGAAGAGCAAAGTGACACTCCAGAAGCAAACAAAGAGGTAGCAACTAATGCTGACGGTAGTAGTAGTAAACCTCCGCCAACTTCGACATGGGATCCTGAGCTTGGTCAAATATGGCAAAATACCACAGTTGACGAGGAAGATGAAGATCAGATAACAGAAATAGCGACGGAAAAGAAAGATGAAGAAGCACAAACTGAGCAACCGACGGTAATAGAGGCAAATCCATCGAATGTTTCTGTGGCATCGAGTCAATTTGATTTAGATTAGGCGTTTAGAGGGTCTATGGATTTTACCTTTAATAATATATGTAATGCACAAACTTAAAGTAACAAGTCAATCGAGGTTGGATTACTTGAATTACTATGTATTATCTCTTATCACATTGTTCCTTATCTATGTACACATGACAATAAATTATATGAATGTTCGGAGTTCGAACTTACTAATAAGCTACCATATCATCATCATCTGATAGGTACCAATTGTACTTGTTTAATGCGTTGTATACACCAAATGTTCTTGAAGCATGTCTACTCAATCGGCGGTGCTTTGTAACTCTGGACACACAATCGTCGACTACTTGACCCTTAGCAACTTTATTGTCAACTATTGTATAGTTGATATGGATTATCTTTTCGCCTAATCCTTCTCTATCCTCGACACGGAATAGGACATCAACATTATCTGAACTTATTCTCTTGAAATGATAAGTGGCTAGTTTGTATCCCATCGAATAGTGAGCATGATGAAGATCTTTTATAGCCTCTCGAGATACCGTTCTTCCGTCTGTCGTGATTAGTTCGTAGTCTTCATGATAAAGATCGTCAAAGAGCTCTTCTAGATCAGAGAAATCTTTCTTCAAAGACCTATCAAATGCTTCATTGTACTTATAAAGGGATGCTTCCCAAGAAGACATATCTATAGTATTGATTTAGATGTTGGTTTAGTATACCTAGTTAGATATATGTATGTATGATGTTGGTTATATGTTCAAATTTTATGAACACGCCACATACTGCCAATGATAGACTCATACAAGAATATATAGTTCGTGAGGCTCTAAGCGTCTTGGTCTTTATTGTTATATCATCGGAGTTGATTGCCGAGCAGCATTGCTTTGGCGGCTGTGCAATTGATTGTGCACAAATTGAAGAGAGTTTACTCGCCATCTAGTCGCTATGCTATCTATATCTTGTCTTGCATCTGATCAAGCTTATATTGCAATAGCCGCTTGCAACTGATGAGGTCTCATAAATTCAATAGAAGAATACAAACAACAACTACAAAATCAATAACAGAATCAACAAACGAAATAGCCAAAGCATAAGGAGAGGTTAAAGAAGAAATCAATCAAACAAATCAACAAACTAAGACTCTTATATTATACACATCAAACATGTCCTCTAGTAATAACGCAGAATGTGCTCTCAGACAATACTTTGCCGCATATGACGGAACGCCTAAAGAGTTTGAGGAAGTAGAATCATTATTCGATGCAGCATTTCATAAAAAATTCGCCCTAGTTAGGAAGGCAGGAGGACGCAAATATGTGGATCCTGTGCGTGGTAACAATGTCGATGAAGGAAAAGTACTTGACCGAGATGCTGTGAAGGAATTGCATGCAAGCTATCTTAACAAGGGAACAACGATTACACTCATACATTACAGAAGGATCGGCTTGGACTGCTATGACTGTGAGTTCCGTATCCAGAATGCCGATGAAGACGAGACATATCGTGTAGTATACACAATCGAAGAGGGAAAGATTGAGAGATCCCAGGAAGTATACAATGACATACAAGTAATCAGAGCAAAGTGTTCCAGTGCATTGCATACATTTAACGTTTTCAACAAGTACCCGACAAACATGTAGGCAGGGGTTGGAGATAGACTAGAATGATCATATGATATGCATAAATTAGGATACCAAATACAAACAAATGATTCACGACTTTTCTATATACTTCTCATCCGTATACATCTTTATCATCATACTATTCTCTTATCATACCGAGGTACTAGAACTGCTTGCAGAATTGGTTCAAGAAGGTGACACCTCTATGCAGTATATTGAGTCGTAACAAGATGTTGACAACTGATCCCACTTGGCATTCATTTATTCAATGTATTCCTCTCATAAACTTGACAATCAATACCAAGCATATCATCTAGCAACTGTACAGAGTATATAATAATATGAGTAAGGTCGAAGCAACATTCCGTCGATACATAGCCATCTATGATGGTACAAAGAAAGACTTCGAGGAGGAGGCAAAGCCTTTCTACGATGAGCTCTTTCATCAAAAGTACTCCTTGACCACCAAACCTATGAAAGAGGATCATCATGATAAGTTTGATCTACACTTTAGGCACGGGAAGACACTAGACCGAGACGAATCAAAGGCATCACACGCTAACCATCTTGCAATTGGCACAAAGGTAGAAATCATTCACTTCAAGCAAGTCGGACCGGGGTGTATAGATGTCAAGTTTAACCTGAAGAATGATTTAGAAGATAAGAACATTCGTATTGTATACTCAGTCGAAGATGACATGTTACTAAAGGGTCAAGAGGTCGAAGATTCGTTCTTCTCGGTGGCCAAGGCTAGGTGTTCGAGACGATTGCAATTCTTCAATCATACTCTAAAGGAGCATATTGTAAACAAGTAAATGACAATGAAGAGCAAGTCACAAGTAGAGCATAGTAGAACTAAATACAGTTTGGATATGGAGTATAATAGACTATGTACAATAGAATGTATTGAGAAGAGCACATACGAGCACGCAGATAGATAAACACGAGTATATAATGATAACCAACAGCTAAACCAAAACAAGATATCGACTACAACTCATACCTAGTGACACTAGTGAGGATGATACTAATTGATACTAGACTTCCATTCAAAACCTCTAACCGGTGAGAACTTTTATACACCATGCATGGTCCTTCCATACCCCGTGTATCCTTCATACTCCATATGACTTACCATCTTGGGTTTCTCGGATTGATACGATCCCTAGAGTGGGAGTAGACGGACAAAGGTCTTGCCTCTCTGGACGATGCTCGAGCTCATAAAATGCGCAGCAAATACAAACACAACATATAAACAAAGCATTATCATGTCCAATAAAGAAATCTTAGAGCATTACTTGCAACCATTCGTTGATGGAAGGACTTTTGATCAAATTGTACATTCATATGACTCTATATTCAGCGAGCCATACATTCATCAAGACTTTACCCTAGTATTAAAGGACGGTAGAACAGCAAGTGTAGATTGTGTAAAGGAATTGTATACACTACATCTTTTAAAGAAGTCGAGGATTAAGCTCGTGAACTATAAAGGTATTGGTCTAAGTTGTTTCCTAGTAACATTAAATGTACAGAATCAGAGCGAAGGAGAGCGAAACATCAATTTGGTCTTAGCAGTGCAAGATAACCAAATAATTCGATGTCAAGTAGTTGACGACGATCGTTTCTCTATTGCAAGAGCTCAGAAGGCTAATAGATTTCGCGTGAGGAAGTACTTTAAAGAGATTTGTTCATAACTTCAACATACAATTAGATTTAACATATAAAGATGTATACG
>Ga0214480_100838_pt1 | contig 14823 bp, 9 predicted proteins | sample M1_20Mar14CPVII9_3_FD_165042 | JGI IMG/M metagenome (GOLD analysis project Ga0214480, IMG submission 165042) | Marine eukaryotic communities from Monterey Bay, California, United States - M1_20Mar14CPVII9sort6BwellE17 | ecosystem: Environmental > Aquatic > Marine > Unclassified | place: USA... | reverse complement strand
GTGATTGGATATTTGATTATGATCGTGCAGCTCCCAAGGGAGTTGGCGCTGCAAAAGTTGCCGGAAACTACGCCGCAGACTTAATACCAAATATGGAAGCAAAGACGCAGGGTTTCCCCATTTGTTTGTATCTTGATGCTGCTACACATACATTGGTAGAAGAGTTTAGTACAAGTAACTTTATTGGAATTGACAATGAGAATAAGCGGTATGTAACACCTGCCAGTCCATCGGTATTGCCATCAATTACAAACAAGAGTTTACAAACTATTGCAAAGGATAATGGAATGACTATTGAACAACGAGATATCCCAATTGATGAACTGAAGGAGTTTGATGAAGTTATCGCATGTGGAACTGCCGTTGTTGTTACCCCGATTGGCAGTCTAACTCGGTTAGGTGGTGGTACCAATGGAGATGATACTGGAAATGAAAAGTATAGCTTCACAGAAGATGTAGGAGTAACGACTCGTCTTTTGTATGATGGAGTACGAAATGTACAGAATGGGGAAGTAGAAGATAAACACGGCTGGAACTTTAAGGTTGAGTAAAGTAAAGAGAGAATACAATACATGGCCACAATCTATTGTCTCGATGAAAAGACCATATATTATCTAGGAAGGAAGCACACTCATTCAAGAACCCCTTGCACAATGAGCTAGGCAGTCCTCTTTCTTCTCCCTTTCTACGTGGTCGATTTGTCGAATCACCGGACCATCACCAAATTAAAGATCATTGAAACTAATCATAGACTGTGAATAATGCAAATATACCAACACGCTTATTGTTACCAGTGTGAAAATGAGCAGTTGTGGAGGAGTATACAACAACGATTCAATGGTGAGACCGGGTAGGATACCGATTTTGACTATGCCACTGCCATGCCATATTAGATAATGTAATGTGTTGCAAACAGCCTCTTCTCTGTACAATAAATAAAGGCAATAGGCAGGATCAATTGAGAATTAATAGTACATTGTTTAGTGAATAATCATATAAATATTTCTGTAGTATAGCGGCGGCGGCAGGGTGGTATAAGCATACTACATAACAAACAAACAAAATGCCCCCATTCAACTCATCTGACATACCAACAACAGATCTAGTTGATTCTCTCCAAGTTGATGATCCAGAAGAAGCATTATTATCACTTGCCAATGACTTACACAGTTCGGCTGCAAAGCTTGCTGAAGAATTAGCACTTTCGTTAGCTGGTGGCAGTAGTACTAATAATGGCAAATCACCTTCAAAGTCAAAGAGAAGAGATACAAAAGATCAGCCTGCAGGATTTCCTATACCACTTCCCAAATCATTAAGAGATGCTCCCCGTCCAGCAAAATCTATTGATGTTAGTGGCAAACCAAAAGAAACACCATCTCGTACACTACACAAATCAAATCCATCACATGCACTAACACATGCAACTCTCGCAACAGAATCAATCCTCTCATCTTTATCTAAAATTGCATCCGGTGGTAGTGCTGCATCTTCTGAAATGCGTGCATTAGAATATGAACGACAACAATTAGATATTGAGGCATTAGATATCGAACATGCATTGTCAATTAGAGAGGGATGTACTCGTGGCGGGGATTCATTAATGGGACGACGATATGCCGATGCCGCACGTGCCGTTGCTGATGTTAATTCTATATTAAATGGTACTAAAGGACAGAAGGCTACCGAGCATGCAATTGAATTGGCAGGTCCCGAAGCATTAGCAGCGCATACTAAGACTGTGGATGTATTAAAACGCGCTGTTGCTGAACGGTTAGAAAGTGCTGTCCAGAATAGTGATGTAAGTGGATTATCAGAGCTAACACCATTATTGGGTATGTTAGACATGGCTGAATTGGGTGTGAAGTTATATTTGCAATACTCTCAATCGGTATTGATTAATGATATGAATTTAGATGCCAATCCAGCACAAGAGGTTGATTTAAGTACCGCAAGAGAGGAGGGTATGTCACGTGCAGCAATGAGAAGAAGAGCGGAGGAACAACAACGTGCACAGCTTAACATGACCACGCCTATGAAACTTGCCAAGATTTATAACTCGGGCGTTACACATTTACGTCATCATTTACCAATGGTTGCATATGCCCTAGGTGAGGCAGATGGTGATGCGGCATTAGTACAATTGGTACATGTCGAGGCTGAAAAACGATCAGTAGATATATTAAGAGAGTGCATGGCCGAAAAGGAATTGGGACGAACTGTTCGACGTGCTGAATCGGTCGCAACAAAGATGGAAGACCGGTACACTAGTACATCCGGAGGTATGGTCGGTATGGGAGGTGGAGATGAAATTGATATTGCCAATGTTATCATGGGATTAGGTGTGAGTGGTGGTGGTGGGGGTGAGGTTGATATTGTATCAAGACGGAATGCAGCTCTACGGGATGATTGTGGATTTACAATCGAGGTTGGTAACTTGAGTGATGTTGATGCTGCATTAGAGGAGTGGGCATTGATAATGCAACATACTGAATCATATGAACGGTTTATTCGGCATGCAGTGGAGGAGGTTATCAAGGCTCGTAAGTTACGGAAGGAACAGAAACGTGAAGAGAAACGACGTTTGAAGGAGATGGAGGAAGCAAAGAAGAGGGAAAATGATTCTGCATCAGGTGTGGTATCATCTCCGTCAAGTAAGAAGAAGACATTGGATATGGACGAGATTGACGAGGTAGATACAATCGAGATCTTACCGCCCCACACGGCTCTTAATGAGGTGGCTGCTGAGATTGGTGGATACTACTCATCTTTGGAACGCTGTCTACTATTGGCAGGGATGCAACGTGCCTTTATTCATGCCAACTTTCCTGACAATTCAACATTCACCCCTGTGGCTATTGGGAGTAGTAACAATACATATTCGGCTGCCGGATCACGTGCATTACAAACAAATCTTGTTGAGGAATGTCTGTTCGCTGCACGTCGGTCAACATTACGCGCCTTTGCCACCGGACATACGGGTACCGCCTCTGCGGCAGCTAATGTTTGTGTAGATGTTCTCGGACGGGTATTATTGGACGTTTTGATACACCGTGCTGAACTAGGTGCAAGCTTGCTTAAGCCAGGTGAGGGTCTACTCAATGGACAAGCTGGGTTAGGACAGGCGGCATTATCATTCGCCGGTAAGGGATTAAGAGGGGTACAGGCCAGAGCTGGAGGAACGACGGGCACTATGAATGAAGAGACAGCCGAGGCAGTAAGACAACGAACATTACTTGGTGTGGCAAGAGCAGCTGCCAACTTTAATGATTTGGAAGTCGTGGCCGACTATACGAAACGATTGGAGGGTAGCTTTTTGAAGGAAATCGACGCAGGATATCCCCGAGGAGCACATGATACAGAACAGCTTCGTATGTGTGTCAAGGGATTGGGAGGAGTTGTGGAATCATTCTCTCAAGCTTCATCACGATCAATGGATGAATTAATCGCTACTCTATTGCCTCGTGCTCGACAGATTGTTAATGAGTCTGTTGGTTTTGAAAGTCCAAGTACTGCAAATGCTGCCACAAACTTCTTGGGGACTGGTGGTACTACGACCATGGCAACAACAGTTTTAGATTACAATCTAGACGATGCTGCTTTTGAACTGTCACAGATTAGTGAGGGTTATATTGGTCGAATGTAAGTGATATATTTCCTTCATTTTTCTTTGTGTTGTATGTACCAGACGTGCTCACCAATTGCTGCTTACTACTCTAATCATGTCCATAGGTGCTCAAGTCTTGACGAGCTAATTGAACCTCTTAGAGTACATCTAGTGCCAAAGCTAGCAGATGATTTGGTTATTGGTATATTAGGTGGTGTATCGAAACGTTTGGAGGTAGCTATCCGCAAGAGCAAGTTCACACCATTGGGTGCCATTAGTCTTGATTCTGATATCCGCTACCTCATGAACTTTGCAAAAGATCGTATCGATTCTCCTGAGCTCAAGTCTAATGTTACACTTTGCAAAGCATGTCCACCTCTTGCCCGTCTTAATCAAATCACACTTTTAATGAATGTTGATGACCTAGAGGATGCACTTGATTTGATTTCAGTATCAAAGAGGAAAGGTAATTGGGATCTGAAATTAGATGATGCCAAGCTGTTGCTTAGCTTGAGAGTAGACTTTGAAGGTGATAAGGTCAATGACTTACTGAACCCAAATGATGAGGAGTAGGTTGGTAGTTTGTAATATGTGTTAATATGAATAAGATAAACGGGAATTATCACCCTTTTCTAATACATTGTACACAGCTTTATAGTATGATAAAACCTATCTATATTTCCACCGCTATATCTCATTGTCCTCATTCTTTTGTTGCTGCTTGTCTTTATTCCTCTTCCTCCGTTCCTTTTTAAACATTGATTCTAACATCATCTTATTGTTTTGTTGTGTATTACTATCACTTACTGCTAGGTGCACGCCCCCAAACCTACCGCCCGCGCCTACTTTCTCGTCTCTACCATCAATAACTGTCTTATCGCCATATCCTTGCAGTTGTTTGTGCTGTAACTTCTCACCTCTTAAACCAATCTCATCATGGCTTTTTGATATTGCCCATTGCATAACATACCATCCACCCACTACGGGTATTGTAAAGTAAAAGCATCCCATTGCATACTGTCCCCATCTTGGTAGTGGATATCTCCAAGCCTATGTACAGTTATTGAATTACAAAGGAAGTATAGAAAGTATTAGTGATATCACGAGAGTACATATATAACACTTATTGTGTTGCAAAAAGAAAGTATATAATACAGTAAGTGAAACTACTGATCATCACAAATATACCTATGTATGCTTGTGTTGCAAAGAATGAATAGAATAGATGCGAGAGTACTATAATGTGTCAAAAAAAATGCTCACCGTATGAACTGTGTGTTTCAATTTTTCATGCTTCTCATGAAATGAGCGCATAGCCTTGCCAATGGCCTCCATAATTACCTGCTATTGTCGTGATATATGATATAACCGTTATGCTAGAGATATGTGGTATATTTACTTTGCATGCACACTCATTCATCTAAATGATATCAAGAAACTTTTTTATAATTTTGGAAACTTCTAGTAGCAACCCACTGACCCCCCACTGTACTACTACTTTGTCCTATTTCCCAGCACTACCAGAAGGCGCCTCACCAAATAGTTATACTTCTAGACAATGTATTTAACAAACATTAGTTTATTCAGATAGACAGTTTACTCTCGGTATACACATAAATTGAAGAGTATATTTGATTGGCATAAGTTATCTACTGATTCTCATGCTTGAAATCTTCTTAATCTAGCAAGGCAGTGAGTAAATTATCGATATCCCCAGAAGCCAAAACATCACTAATTCCTACCCACTCTTCACAGTCCATAACGTCATCAAACGGAGGAGGCTCTTCCCTCGCTGGACTATGTGATACAACCCTGTCATCAGCAGCAGAAGGCTTGGTATCGGCGTCAATTGAATACCCCACTTGTTGATCTCCGGCGGCACCCTTGTTCAGTGAATCATTTGACAGATTCCTTGTCCAATTAGCACTAGAACCTGACTTGGCACTGCTGTTTCCATCTTCAGAATGGTGAAAAAACTCAAGGTAGTAAGTCATCTTATCCATTGTGGGAAAAGAAAGGAATCTAAGATCCATCTCGAGTGTCTTGACATTTGCACTATCTGTAACATTTCGTATCATTTCCTTGGTGATGTATCCTGACAATCCAGGATCGGTATAACTAGCTTGTCCCCATTGTCGACCCAACAGCCTAATCTTTGTCTTGGGACAATGTACTGGCTTGAGGGACATGCCAGGAGAGCTGTTTGTTGATATTTGATGCGCATTACAAGCCAAGAACTTGCGAAAGTCTTCATTGACAAAGATCAACGAATTAATATCGGCGAGATTGTCTTCGTAAATCTGTGATATATGTGTCCAACATAAGACATTCCGTTCAAACGCCGGGGAGCAATAAAAGCTTGTAACTCCCTTGTACGTCTGTCGAATGATTATCCATAGATTGCCTATCTGATCTGGTTGAAAAGATGGGCAGTGAGCACATCCGACAATAGATAAAAACTCTGGCGGTAAGTTTGGCTGAAGCATGAATCGTTCATTTACTGGTAACGATTGCTGTGAGCGTGGTTCAAGCAGTGTAGCCAATAAGTATGACATTCTTTTACCGCAGTAATCATTGTTATGGGTATCCTCCTTTTTGTCTTTTGGAGACGATGGAGACGATTCAACCAAACCACATAGAATCCGATCCATATGTATACCACACCGATTAGCCAATGAGCTCGCTTTACTGAGCAGGGCAAAACTCCGTCGAGTTAATGCCATACTAATCCACTCTCTAATTTGACACTGCAATCCATAATGATGTTTCAAACAAGTTAAATTCTTGCCAGAGTTTTTGGATATGGCTTTTGCAATTTGAGAACCAATGGTGTCCTCGGGAGTATAGAATGCTACAGCGGAGTTTTCACGGCTCATTGATGCCATCTTTGAGTGTACATCGGTATCGTGACAAGTTGAGCACTTCGTGTTCTCTTGAGCTGATGAACAACCCCCGCCCTTGACATCATTGTTACTGGTATTGTTCGATTCACTACTACTTTGTCTATTTTGTGATGGAAGGAGTGATATCTGAGGATATTGTAGATATTCGGGAGGTTGTTGTAATAGATGTGCCTTCTTTTGTTTCTTTAATAAACTTTCTGATACTGTATTCGATATCATGGCTTGTGAAGTAGGGTTAAGGTCAATTGTACTCCTGCGCCCCAAATCCTGGTTTGAAGATGTGTAAGATTGCGCCCCACCCAAAGAATTTGTGCGAGAATGTTGATGATTAGTTTGTGATTGTGCAATAGGATTGAATGCACCCATCAAACTGTTGATTTTTGATATGAGCCCCTGGTTGGTGGTACTGCTGCTGTCAAAATTATTGTTCTGCAGCATACTTCCTGAAGTATTCCCCATGCTACTACCCGCGAGATTCATGAGTAATGCCGCTTGGGTATTACTACCCATTGCCATATTATTATTAAATGAACTACTGTCCCCGCCGCTATTAATAGTATTCTGATTCTGGAAACTATTGTTAAGAAGATTATTATTGCCCACGAGAGGAGGATTTGCACTAAACGAATTAAGTACCAAGTTCAATTGAGCAGGATCAATATCTCCGCCCCCCGGATTACTTCCCAATTGATTTAAGAGTAACTGCAATGATTCGTTCGTTTGAGTAAGCTGCTCTTGCATATTGTAATTATTAATACCCTGCTGCCCCTGATTTACACCGGATGACGACATCATGTTAAGATTCAAATTATTATTATTACCAAGCCCCGCCTGGCCCTGATTATGGTTATTAGTAAATCCACTACTAATTACCGGGGCAACAACATTATTATTCATCCCATTATTATGTGACATAACACTCTTAACATTACTCGCAGTAGTATTACTACCCAAATCTAAACTTGGTCGAGTTCTCTTCCCCTGTCTTGAAATATGTGGTATACATTCTTTGTTTAAACGGATGCATCGTTCACATCTCCTACGACCATTAGCATCAACTTGATCAGTGTAGACACATTTATTTTTAGTTTGATGACATAGAACACATGCCTGAGTGCGTGGCTTTTTTGCTGTATTATTATTATTCCTCATACTTTATTAGCTGTATTGTTCTTCTATTATATTGTTGTGGGTGTATATCGTATAGTATAAAGAGATTATATTATAATAAGACTTTGAAGGTTGGGTTGTGTTGCAAGTTGCAAAAAAAAGATACGGTGAGGAAACTATTGTTTCTAATCTACTCTTTATTAACAACAAATACAACTGAAGCCAACTATGTATATTCTCCTGTATTAAATAGAGAGGCAAGCAATAGGTGTGGAGGCTGATTGCATCAAATTATGGTCAATAGTAAGAGTTACGACGAGTGATGTCTGGTGTCTTTGGGAATTGGTTGGCGATAGAACCACTTATTTTTTGAGACGCAGAGCCACATAGGTCTACTACATACGATACTGCTGAGTATTATATTATATATTCATTGACGTGTAGTGGGAGCGGCAGCGGCGGAGGCTATGGAAGTATCAAATAATGGCAATGCCAACCTCAAACGGAGACGAACTTCTTCTCAGAAGAGTAATGCTAGTAGTATTCTATCCCTTCATACTCTTCCCAATGATCATACAAAAACAATATCGAGCTACCTTGTACCAACATCTCAAGCATTACTTGCCTGCGCTTTTACAGCGCCTTCTACTTCATTTGTCTCCACCGACTGGAATAGAAATCGTAATATGACAATGGCTAGTAAGACTATGGTTAATTATCCAATGGAGGTGTTAGATTTTGAAGGTATTGGTGATTTAGCAGGTAGATTATCTGATGATGATATTGTTGCTTTACTAGTATGCATTGATGCAAAGATTAATCTACAAAGACTGCAATTGACTGGTTGCAAGAATCTAATTGGTTATGGATTAGCACCTCTTCGTGAAAGTACTGTATTGGGACATATTAGCCTTGAATTACCAATGGAATGTCTATCTTTGGTTGTCTTTACCTCCATCCTTGATAGTATGGTTGATACTGATGGGAATTCTCTACGTGAGATTAAAGTGTCAAATTTAGAGCATGCCAAGAGCAATCCACCAGTTGGCAAGTTCTTGACAAAGTTCCACGAACTATTACTCATTGGGGACAAGTGCGACCATTGTGTAGAGAGAGGGCATGATGATGATGATTTTGAAGTAAAGACAGCTGATATGATTTGCTTTGAATGCTTCTGGTGTACATGTGAAGATTGTAATGAAGGTAGAATCAAAGAGTGTAATGAGTGTGATATGCCTTTTTGCTACGACTGTGGGGAAATGAGGGTTTGTGAGACATGTAATAATGCACTATGCGGAACTTGTAATAATCCCCAGTATTTCATCCTTCGTTGGTGAGTATGTCTAGACGTGACAACTTTCTATTTGGACTTATCCCTCATTAATGTTTTTTTTGTTTCCACTCTCAAATAAGTGATGGGTGTGGTACTAACTTATGTTGTGACGGTGACACATGTGAGGGAGGACCCGGGCAAATTCACTGTCAAGGTGGATGTGGAGGGAATTATTGCAGAGATTGCACAGACTTTATCCATTGTGTTATCTGTGACATGAGCAAAATCGCTCCTTATCGATATGATACCCGTGAAGACGGTGTATGTGAACACTGTGCACCAAATCATGGTTTTGAACCCTGTACAGAATGTAATAGAACAATTTGCTTCGATTGTGGAACAAAGGAATGTAATACAGAGATTGTTCACAAATGCTTTTCATGCACAAAGAAGGCTCATCTTACACTTCTAGATGGACTGAACAAGGTTGAGTGTGGTCATGCCCCAGGTGCTGAGCACAAGATCCGGAAAATGATAGGCAAGTAACCATCTCTATTCTAATATAGTTATTTGATGTAAGAGCATTGACCCATCAAATCTATATGTGCATACTATTACTTTACATTGCAAGCTTGGGGCAATAAACCAGGATAATGTCAAAAGTATGCGCACATATAAATCTATTTAACTTGAGCTTGTAATGTCACTCATTCTCCCTTCCCTCACAAATTATCTTTAAGATCCAGCCAATACTCAGGCATTATCCCGTCTGGTAATCCAATCTCATGTCGAAACGTATTCTGTGCATACTGATCTTTTGTATACGGTTTATCCACGAATAGTATAGCATATCTTGGCATATATTCTACACGATGATACCTAGTCGTTGTTGTTGTTGTCTTTTTCTTCTTGTCGTCATCGTCTGTTGTTGTTTCCGATGTAGTTGCAACCTCTACCAGAGCTGTATACCAATCCATATCATTGATACTTGTTCGAGTTTGTATTTTACATGGAAAGATGTGCATATCATCATATTTCAAAGTCCATCTTATTGGTTTGCCAACACCGCAATCTCCTCCTTCTTCGGAATCTTCTTGGCTCGTGGTTGTATCAGTGGCAAGTGTATCCAAAACTTCTTCGCTGACCTCTTCCTCATCACCATCTTCATCATATAGTATTGAATACATCTTGGTCTGTGCATCATACTTTATCACCTTACCAGAGTATGCTCGAGTTATTCCGAGAAGCTTATCATGAAATTCTCTAGACATTTTAGTTCCGATTGCATACTTCGCTTTCTCTTTAGATGGTGGCTCAAATCGACATCGTGTCATTATATATGGTGGATATGGATCATCTTGTTGTTCAGCTTCAGTCCTCACAATTGGATGCTTATGAATGATATTGAGATCAACTGTGGTCGGTTTATCAAGCCGGTCTGTCATGTTGAACTGGTGTATACTCTCCTCGTCTTCTTCTTCATCCATTTGTATCCTCCATTCATTGGCATGTTCTTTCCAACTCTCTACCCAATCACTTCCGTAATCTAATAATATTTCTTCACCTCGTTGTATATCTCTAGTAGCAACAATGTCAAACATTAAACCAGTGTGCAGTTGATCTTTCATATCTTGCAATGATAAGTCTAACCATTCTTTCTTGTGATATGGATATGTCGACCATCGTATCTTGGCATTTATATCTTCTTTATTCATTCCATGATTGATAAAGTTGATTGATGGTGAGTATGGAAAGAATAGAAGTGATGAGTCTTTATGCCCATAGCAATAGTTAAGCAGTAGCTGATGACCAACAAGTTCCTTCACTACACTTCCATCATCACTTTGCTTCACGTCTTCCCAAAGATATAGCTGATCCCTCTCCAATGTTATCAAAGGAGTAGTAGTTATCACACCGCCATCATTGATTTGTCGTGTTGCAAATGATCCTTTTCCTGCTTGAGGTATAGCTGTGATTCCTGATATGATATTATCAATACATGCACCATTCTCTTCTAGCCATTCAGTTGATCTAACAGACTCCTTGGCAGAAAATCTCGCTGTACCCATCTCCACTGCTTTATGTACATCGTGTACACTCTTTGGAAAGGCAGCATGCAATCGTTTATCCTTTTGCAACGCTTTTCGAAGTAACAACTCATAATTTATCGTCCCGACATCTCCACCATCACCGACATTCGGATGTTGATTCACAAACTCGAGTAATATTTGATCTGCCTCGATAAAATGACTTGCACCGGGAACAATACCAATTATATTCTCACGCTTTACGAACCATTCATCACCATAACTAACAAATAATTCTTCCCCTGCCTCAATCTTTTTACTACTTTCAAACTTTACATTGGAATGATGAGATATTGCTCCTCTTCCAACATCATCTAATGTTAAGCTATTGGTATATTGTGTTGATATTGATGATGTACCATCTAATGCTGGTTGTGTATTCCATAGTTCAGAATGTCTCACGTTCACTAATCCTAAATGTGAATTGGCAAGCATACCCAAGGAGGGGACTATACTCTCGCCATATCCTACCTCATTTTTTCCAAATGTTAATACTTTTGCAGCCCATGGGTATTGAGAAAGGAGCTTGGTCTTCTTCTTCTTTGTGTCTGAAGTTGTAGTATGATGTGCATGCCTTTTCATTTCTTGTAACATAATACCAATCTCTGGGAATGGAAATGATTCACCTGAAGCATAGGGTATGGTAGTATACATTCCTAGGCCACTATTTGGTATTGATGATGGTGCTAAATAGGTTGTACATTTCTGTTCTGGATCATCATCAGTCGACGGTGATAATGGTGGAGTATTGAGTAGTTTTATTATATCTTGTTTAGTTGTTGGGTATGTTTTGCTGTTGTTTATATCATCTTCTTGTGTTGTAAGCTCATCACCATAGCGTTTTTTGAGGTATGCATCTCGATCATATCTTGTGTACAATGTATCTTCTACGGATGCCACTACTGTCAAATTATGATGATGCCGGATAGAAGACAGCAGGCATATTATAACTACGGCTATATAATATAGTAAGAACATCTTCTTCTTCCTATTTACTTAGTACTTCGTTTTGGGTGATAATGAGTACTCAAGCCTCGCTATGCTCGGCTAGCCTGCTTGCGCAGTAAAGTTACCTTATATAAAGTATGTTATATTAGTGTTATTACTCTGATTACATAAACCACAACACACAAATTAATATCACAAGGGAGAATCGCATACCTATACATAATATATCACTCAAATTAATTCGATAATATGGATAGTGATACTGTTAGTGACGGTGATAGACAAAAATTGCACCCGATGCGCATTAGGAACAACCAAGAGACATTGCGGAGGGTATTCTCTAACGATGAAACATTATTAAAGGTAACGATTGATACAACCAATATCTTGGAAGGTTCGTTTACTGCAACAGATGCAGATGAATATTCTCAACTTGGAGCAGCTATCGGAACGAATACTCATATTACAAAATTAACAATTGATGTAAATCGGCTGGAGCTGGATTCTTTAAAGAAATCAGATTTCCTTGATGGTCTAAAAAGAAACTCGTCCATCAATCGGTTAGAAATGGTTGGTATTGGCAGTGCAGGTCGTTTAGTATTACAAGCATATGAAGAAAATAATGCCCATCTTACTCATCTGAGTATTCGTTGTGGGGAACTACATAACGGAGGAAATACTGCGATTGCCAGTACTGTAAGAAGTTGTACGAATCTCAGAGAGATTCGTTTGAATGACATGCGTGATATTGATTATAAGACAGATGATCAGCTCTTGCCAATAATTGAATCGATTAGAAATCATCCTTCATTAAAGAAATTCAGTCTACATGAAAATAGTATTTGTTATATTGGTTGTCAGATGACTGCTACCTTACTTGTTGATCCAAATTGCAATCCTCAAAACCTTACTTTTGAACTAACTGAAACTGTAGATAGTATCAGTAATGGTGGCAGTATAGTAAAGCAATTGCTACCTACCTTTCTAGGGGGGGCAAATCTTCAAAAGCTTTTTCTATATGAAAACAAAATCGGTGATGAGGGTGCAACCTACCTTGTTAATGGATTAAGAAACAATACCAAATTGCAGGAGCTTGAACTATATGGAAATAGTATTGGAAATATCGGCTGTGAAGCAATTGCTACCTTACTTAGTAATCCAAACTGTAATCTACAAAAGCTTAGTTTATCACAAAAGGATATTGGTGATCAAGGTGCAATTACTCTTGCCAATGGATTAACTAACAATATCAAATTACAGAAGCTTGACCTAGGTGACAATCCAATCAATAATATTGACAATGCAGTAGTAGAAGCATTTTCCAGAGTATTATGCAATACGTCAAGTGTCAGCAGCACATATTCATCAAACCATACACTGAAGGAGTTAGACATAAATTTAGTTATTGATCCGCGCTCAATGAGAAACCTAAATGTGGCATGGCTTCAACTCGAATACTTGCGAAAACTGAATGGTAGTACCAACAAAAGCCATATTGCAATCAAAAAGATATTTAAATGCCACCCTAATATTGATATGGAGCAATTGTTCGAGTTTGGTACAGAAGATGAAAGTCTCAAGGCATTACCGTATGTTGTTGATTGGTTTGAGAAAGCAAAGGTAGCTGTTGCTGATGAAGAGGATTCGAAAGAGGGGTGCAACATTAGACAACGGAAGCTCACTGCCATCTATCAATTTGCACGTTTCATGCCACTATTGTTCGTCCCGTCTCCGACTGACATGTTACAGATTCGTATAGATGCGCAAAAAAGACACATGGATAAACTTGAAAGAGAAGTGAATGCGTTGAAAATCGATAATGGTCTGTTCAGAGAGCAAGTAGAAAAGCTGGAGAAGGATATTGCTATGAAGGATGCAAAGATTAGTTCTATGACCACCAAGGACAAGGAGATGTTGGGTGATGAGCAGCTAATTGCCAACAGCAAGCTTGAAAGGAATATGGACGAGCAAAGATCTTTTCGTTGGAGGGAGATATTGCAAAGAAGAATGAGGTTGACATGGCCAAGGTCGAAGAGGAGTTAGAGGATGATCTAGGTGCCGATAAAGTGAATATTACCCGTATAAGTAAGCAAACTGTGGTATCATCCCATCTGTTCGCATTTTTCACTTCTAATATTCTCATGCCATCCTGGTATTAGGTATGTAAAGGATCAAAGTCGACACACTCATGAGCAGTCAAGTCCTTGCCCAGGTAGCAATCTCGTGAAAGTTGAACTGATGATAGGAAAGCGGATCTGGAGGAAGAGATTTGTATAGGATGGTCAAAGCCAGAAGATGAATAAGTCGGATGCCACTACTGTCAAATTATGATGATGACAGAGCAGGCATATTATAACTACCTACGGCTATATATAGTAAGAACATCTTACTTTGAGTCCGACTAATGCTATGCTATGGCGACCTAATAAACAGATGTCAAGAAACTTCTATTGCAATAGTAGAAGCTTCTAAAAAATGACTACAATAATGTGTCATCATTAGACAATACACTCTGTAATGTCTCTAGGTTGTTCCTAATTTTCGAGTCGATGCTATCACTATCACTAGTATCACTATCACTAGAATCACTATCCATATCGAATCAGTAAAATCAGAAGTGTTGGTATACTTTATTGGTAAATTGGAGTCGAAAATTAGACTAGAGTTATTACTTTGATATCATAGCATTCATCACACTAGAGCCAAGTCTACGAATGCAATTATTATATACGCCACGTGCAATCACAATCGTACCATACAATTCAAGGTATATTGATAATGAATGTCATACATAATTTATTTATTGTAGTCATTTTTTAGAAGCTTCTACTATTGCAATAGAAGTTTCTTGACATCTGTTTGTTAGGTCGCCATAGCATAGCATTAGTTAGACTCAAA
>Ga0214480_100835_pt1 | contig 14865 bp, 18 predicted proteins | sample M1_20Mar14CPVII9_3_FD_165042 | JGI IMG/M metagenome (GOLD analysis project Ga0214480, IMG submission 165042) | Marine eukaryotic communities from Monterey Bay, California, United States - M1_20Mar14CPVII9sort6BwellE17 | ecosystem: Environmental > Aquatic > Marine > Unclassified | place: USA... | reverse complement strand
TACGACGCAACTCCCACTCAAATCCAATCCTTTTTAGAAGTTCAATTCGATCAGGTAATAAATCCCCTCTCTTATATAACTGTCGCTGCAACTTCACCCAATTTCCCAACTGTGGATTGGCTGTGTAATTTGCGGGAACTCTACAATTTCCATTCTGTTGCTTGTATTGTTTGAGCTCTTTGAACCTTTCGTTCCAGCCCTCTACTGATGGTTTAGATCCACGCGATAATTGCCATTCAAATCCAATACCATGCAATAGTTCGAATCGATCTGGTAATAGCTTATTCTTCTTGTATAACTGGCGCTGTTCATTCACCCAATTTGCCAACTGTGGGTTGGCTTTATAATGCTGAGAAACATTGCAATTTCCATTCTGTTGCTTGTATTGTTTGATCTCTTCAAGTCTTTTATCCCAGCTCACCACCAGCCGCCGAGATATACCCTTTAATTGTTTCGTAGCCTTCGGCATTAGTAATTGTATTGTACATAAATTGGTATATGTAATATCCTTCAGTTTATTGATTGGTATCTCTCAAATGTGGATCAAATGATGAATATCCTTATGTCATTGAGTATAGCAGCACCACACTCTATAAACATTGTGCTATCAATGTCAAATATTCACTTTAAATGACACACGCCGACCAACTTCTCCTCGTGCTTCACTTACTCGCTCTATTGGCAGTGGTATCCTTAAGTACCACCAAACGTTCTCATTTTTGGTATTGGCGTAGTTTAGCAGTAGTACACAATAATATTGCCAATCGTCTGCCCACAATTCTTAAACTGCACATTGTAGTTGATGGCTGTTGGTATCATGGTCCATTATAGCCGTTGAGCTAGGTTCGCTTCGAGGAGAACTGCTCCTAAAATAAATTGCCATCTCCGCCTCTTCTCTCTCATATCTATATGTGTATCATCTTTGGGCATGTCTAGACAGAGTTAGAGCAGTAGGTCGTCTAGCACTGACGCAGTATATCCTGTACTGCCGATGTATCTCCTGTTTCACTCATTGTTCTACTTATTGCAACTGCTCAAATAGTTTGACATTTCATAATTTCATGTTTGTAGTCGTCTGTTTAGTTCATATTCATATAATATTAGCTCCTTATAATTAATATTATAATACCATCGACAGTTTAGTATCTATCATCTATCTCCAAGACAATGAACTTCTCAAAGACCAATTCCTATCATCTCATCCTCGGTGCTTTGACGGCCATCGCCCTCACACTATCGATCATGCCATCGGCAGTATCTGCCGATAAGAATAACCATCGTCGTCTTCTTCGTTTTCAGCATGACATTCATACCAAGGCAAAGACTAGCAATGTTCATATTCGTCAACTATCAAATACTACCGATACTGCTGCTGCTCAATACTGTACTATTGGAATGGAAGCACTTCTTCAATTGCCAAATGAAACACAAATGATGGACGACGAGATCTTTACTTGCACAATGGACACCTCTGCCTCTGCTATGCCTATGCAATTAGAAGAGGGAGATATCTCCACCGAAGGTAATGTATCATTATCATATGATTCTACTGTGTTATATGAACTCGACTTGGATGAAGATGAAAAGAAGGTCCTCAAGAACCTAAGTAAGAAGGGAAAGATCAAGAGTGGACAAACCAAGTTGGACATACAAGGTTTAGGACAGGACAAGAAGAAGGGTAAGATCCATATTCCTAAAGGATGGGATTGTGCCAAGAAGATTAGTAACAAGAAGACTCTTCCTTGGGAGGATGACGGTAGTAGCAATGGAGAGAACAATGGTAAAGACAAAGGTAAGGGTAAGAATAACAACAAGAAGAAGAACAAGGACAAACCCAACCAACGTCGAGATCTTACCTTTGACGACGAAGAAGATACCTCCTATTCACCATCCTTTGCCTTTGATACCAACCATCGAAACTTACGATCAGGTACCAAAAAGGTATTAGTAGTAAAGGTCATCGATAAGAATGGTTTACAACGTCCTGAATCTCCTACTCAGATGAGTGCTGATGTCTTCGGCCCGATACCTGGCACCGCTACTGCCTCTATCACCGATAAATGTTAACATGGCAAGTCAGTTCCGTGCCTGTAGTTTCAATAAACTTAACATGATACCCCACGGTGGTGACAATTACAACAATGCACCGGGAGTTATTACAATCACCGGTGTCGTATCACTTGAATCTAATTCTCGTAATGCAATTAGGAATGACTGCATCTCAAAGGCGAATGCTAAGACTGGTGTGAACTTGGCAAGTACTAACGAATGGGATCATGTTATCTTCGTCCTCCAGAAATGTTATGTTGGTAAGTATGTGTTTAGATGTGAGATGTGTATAGTACATGATCATGTTTCTTCTAATCTTACCATCATATCTACTATCTTGTACTTCTTTTGTAGATTGTGGTTGGGCTGCCTTTGCTGGAATCAATAGTTGGTATTCCTTCTATCAGGGTACAAACTATTACAAGTCTGCAGTACAGATGCATGAGCTTGGACATAACTTCAATATGGCTCACTCTGGTGGATTGAATGGACAAACTTATACTGATCATACTGGTGCGATGGGGAATCCTCTGTATTCTGACGAAGTTGGAAAGGTAAGCAGAGATTGGTTTTCTATATTGTTTTGGTCTTCTCTCGTCTTCTTATGCAAGTCTCTTTCCTTTCCCCCTCTAGATATGTTTCAATGCCGCAAAGGTAAGTGGTGCTAGTGGCGTTGTATTGGACCATTTTGGATCGGCCAGTTGTATATGCCAAGTCAATAAAGTCATAAATTTGGTGCATAAGATATGCACGTTCATTTTTTACTGTACTCATACTCTCATACTACCCTTCATCATCGCTATCACTCGTCTGCAAACACATTCTAGAGCTGGCAATTAGGATGGTATAGTGACCGTACCGTTACAGTGAACCCTGAAAGTCAATCAAACACTTGGAGTACAGTTCGCGAAATGGTTGGCGTTGCCGATTACAAAAGAAATAACAACAACCATCCAGTCCTTATCAAGATCAATGTTGGTGGAAGTACTGACTACTTTGTAAACTACAACCGTGCTACTGGTATCAATAGCCAAAACGACGAGGCAGATAACGAGGTAACAATCGTGAAAGGCAATGGAGGAGCCTATTCCCAAAGCTGGCTACAGGCTACCTTGACTGAAGGACAGACCCATACAATCAGTAATGGTAACGTGGGAGGTGGGGGTATTAAGGTGAAATACTTACGCAAGATCACCGAGGGTTCACTATGGAAGGCGGAGGTGTTTATCGGAACTAATCTGGCTGTAAGTTTGTTACTTATCGGTAATTGCACAGTCAATGTCTTGATATGATGCCTACTCACCTAAATTTCAATCTATTTTGCTTTGACACAGCCAATAGCAACTCTTCCTCCAACACCGCAACCAACGACAAAGCCTACTGCGTTCCCTACTTCTCTCGTAAGTTCGAACATCATGCTTGCTTGTTAATCATTCATTTGTCACCAACAAAATGTATTGTCTTTCTCATCATACTTCAGCCCACTGCATCGCCTACGACTATAGAACCATCTGCGTCACCAACTACCATTACAAGTTCTCCAACAGCTTCTCTAAATCCTACTGAATTCCCCACTGAAAGGTAAGGTCAAGTTTGACAAATCCTCATCCCTTCCGCCCATATTCTAACCATTTCTTCTTCTTCCCAAGCCCTACAAGTCTCCCCTCATTGAGCCCATCTTCATTGCCGACTAAAGTCCCGACACTTTCGGTATGTTATCTCATATAATTTGGTTTAACTCACATACTTCTATCATGACTCTAACCCCTTGTCTCTCCATACTTTTTGTTCATTAGCCATCGAAAAATCCAACAACGTCGCCTACAACAAGCTCTCCCTCCGTTAGCCCAACATTTAGCCCATCGTCAAGCCCTTCCGTATCTCAATCACCAACAAATATGGTGCGTTGATTTGTATGTTTGGTATCACTCAGTATTGTATTTCATATTCTCGGATGTACTAAACTCTAATACACATCTCTTTGTCTTTTCAGCCATCTAAAGCTCCAAGCAAATCTCCTACTTCAAGTCCGACGAACAAGCCAACCTTCTTCATGGTTGAGGAGGACACAATGTATGAAGCAGAAGACTACGGTGGTTCAGGGGTGACAGTAAAGATTACACATGCTGGATTCACAGGAACAGGTTTCCTTGATTATGGCAGCGCAGGCACGTATGCTCAATTTGATAATGTAGATGGGGGTATGGGAGGTAGTTGTACACTAAAAATACGCTATGCCAATGGAGGAACTTGGACTCGTAGGTGTAAGGTCAATGTGAACGGAGTAGATCAGCCAGGAGAAATAGCATTCCCTCCAACTGGTGCATGGAATTCTTGGCTTGATACAGAACCAATTGAAGTGAATTGTGAGCCTGGTAATGCCAACACAATTCAAATCATTGGACTAACCTCGGGTCCTAACATGGATCACATGGAAGTTATGACCTTGATAGAAACAACACCAAAGGTGAGAATGAAGCGCTACTTTGACAGGTATCTTGTAAGATCATAATCACTTAACACTCACATCTTTGTCTTCTCTTCTCACATCATTCATCCTCATAGCCGACTCCGAGTCCAAGTCAATCTCCTTCAAAGAGGCCGAGCAAGATGCCTTCTAAAACGCCTTCAAAGGGGCCTTCTCAATCTCCCTCAACTAATCCGACAGCGGCTCCAAGTACATCCCCATCAAAAGAGGTAAGCTGCACTTTAATTCTGTCTGTATCCATCTTGAACGTACTTCTCAAGCTGTCCTGAGGTACCAGTGACTAAATGTTAAACAAACTCACTCATATGTTCCGCTGTATCTCTTCACAACGTTAATGCCTCACAGCCCACATGGAGTCCAAGTCTATCTCCCTCAAATAGCCCAAGTATGAAGCCTTCAGCATCGCCATCAAAAGAGCCGTCTGTTTCGCCCACTGGTAATCCGTCAACAGTCCCGACTATGTCGCCATCAAAAGAGGTAAGCATGCATCTTGTTGCTCGAACAATTGCACTAAACTTTATGAACACTATAGACACTCACATGATATGTTCTTGACAAACTCATTCATTTCATAGCCGACAAAAAGTCCAAGCCTTTCGCCATCGATGAAACCAACAACACCAAACCCGACTCTGTCTCCTTCTCTTGATCCAAGCAACAAGCCATCAGATCTACCATCTCAGCAGCCGTCGGTGCAACCATCCACACCAAGACCGACTCTATCGCCCTCAGCTGGTCCGAGCAAAAGTCCATCGCTTTCCCCTACTACCATGGCCCCAGTTATAACTAAGGCACCTTCTTTATCGCCCTCGAAGGGACCATCTGTTTCTCCTTCTGCCAGTCCAACAGCTGAGGTAAGCATCGGCATCAGATCTGTATCCTTTTTTGCTCATCAAACTTACAACTCACATATAAATCCTTTTCATCTTATCATTCAACTTGCAGCCATCATCAAGTCCAACCCAACCTCCGTCTGTTTCTCCGTCTTCTAGCCCATCGAGCTTGCCGACTGTCTCGCCATCTAAACAGGTAAGTCATGTTCTGCGACCCTCTTGAAGTTAATGGATACCGTGTATTTCTTTTTAAAATCAAACTCTCATGACATGATCTTTTATCCCAACACTGATCTTTCGTAGCCGACACGTGATCCAAGCCAATCTCCGTCAAACTCGCCATTTGTTGAAACAGCAGTCATAGCTCAGTACTACACTGCATGTGGATCGAGTGCCAACCTTGGCGCAGCCTATTGTGACGGAGAGACCAAGATCGCTAACATCGAAGATCTGCATGAAGTAAGATGTTGTAGTGACACTAACCTTGGATCCGGATGGAATAAACGTACGGGTTGCAATGTTTGGGGCGAATCTGACATGGTGACAGGAGTGTGCAATAGAGACAAGTCGTTTGATCAAGCCGTGCAAATCTGTGCAGATGCTGGCGCTCGTCTTTGTACTCAAGATGAACTATTGAATGATTGTACTCGAGGTAAATCTTTATTGTGTCACTGTCTTTTGTTGATATGTCTCATGAGACATTGTACACTAATTCATTATTATATGTTTGTAATGTAATATATCCATAGGGACTGGCTGCAGTTTTGATAGAGAACAGATCTGGAGTTCGTCATATCCTGGTCCTATTGAACAGATCACAAAAGAGTATCAAGTTGAAGATTATGGTGGTTCAGGAGTGACAGTAAAGACTACACATTCAGGATACACAGGATCAGGTTTCCATGATTATGGCAGTGCAGGTACATATGTCGAAATCAATAACGTCGATGGAGGCGTAGGAGGTGTTTGTTCAATCACCACAAGATATGCCAATGGAGGGACTTGGACTCGTAGATGTAAGATCAATGTGAATGGAGTAGATCAGCCAGGAGAAATGCTGTTCCAACCCATCTCTCCCGCTGGACAATGGAATAATTGGGCAAACTCAAACACCCTTCAAATTGATTGTGAGCCTGGCACCTCCAATACTATTCGAATAATTGGACTAACCTCGGGACCCAATTTGGACATGGCGATGATAGAATCTAGTGCCTATACTGTCATGAACCCTTGACCAATAGATGTGAATTGAATCTGTTAATGCATGTTTATGTACAAAAGAAGAAGTTGTTAGCAGTATGTCTCCCTTAGAGAAAGAAGAAAGATAAATATAAAAATGTTTGTATAACTAGAATAACTTACCCCACCGATTGCAACTTCTCGAGTATTCATTATAAACTCGGGTATTATACATTCCAAAATATCATTCAATGCCTTCCTATCCTTCATTGAAAACAAGACTTGAGTAACGCATCATTTTGTAAAAAGTATGTATACCTAACGAATGCATGACATATCTCTGTAAACATTCCATGTTCTTCTCCATTGAGTGTACCTGAATTACTACCCAATACTAACGACCATATACCCTTACCAATCAAAGTGTTAACTGTATCTAACTTCATTGAATTACCACATAATATAGTTGGTGATTTGTCTTTTGTTTTGTGTCACTTTGGTATATCTTAATTTGAGTTGGTTCAATAATTTGTTTCATAATCTCTTCTTTCTTCTCTTTTGAATTATCATATGTGTAACTCTTTGTGCCCATATTATTGATTCGTGTCCTGACATATTTCACTTGTTGCATTTGGAAATAATGCATATTGATATCGACATATTACTTCTGTGTCTGGTTTATTAGGGTAGTATTTGTACGATAAAGTAGGTTAAATATAATTTTGATGTTTGCGTTTGTGTTTGCAATGAGTTTGAGTATTAGTTGAGGTACCAAGTCTATATTGGGTAGTATGACTGCTAGTGGTACCTGCAGTATATCATCATTTCCTAATATATTATTAAATGGATGGTATGGTTAGGATGATAAATTGGTAGCTTTGGACGACCACACCGGATGGTTGTATGGTTCAGATTGTTTGCAATTATAAAAACTTGGTTTTCGTTTATACTTGTCTATAAGTTGATGTGGGTTAGATTTGATATACCATCATCATCATTAGAGCTGTTTATATCTCTCGTTTTACTGACTATATCAACTACTGATGTGTCCGAGTAAGCATAAAAAAGGTTAACTACAACACTGTTTGTAAAAAGTGAAATTCCTACTAACTTGTTTGATTGTCGGCGGTGTGATACTACACGCTGCAGTACTTTCACTGTGTCAACAATACAATTAATAAGATATATGAGACGACCTTGAATAATTATCCTACATAGTGAAGGGCAACCTATCTATCGGTCGATACGATAATATTCTAACCCTCTCAACTCTCATGGTGAAACTTCATCATGAAACTTTCACGAATAAAATCCACCATCGACTTAGACTTATTACTAGTGTAGGAGATATAGAGGTACCATGCATCATCTCGATACAATAATATAGGATATACATCACAGTTTCTTCATACCCGGCCGCCGTAATTAGATTATATAGATTGCTGGAAGTTGCACCCTCTATTTATTTTATTATCACAAAAGCAGACAAAAGCACTACATATCTCTAGACATATCTACTAAGAGTATTGAAGTGGATGTCGGTACGCCTCCAGGAGGGTTGCAAAGATTGGATAACAACAGTGATCCGATTTCATGGATTTGCTAATCTACCTACGACAAGAGACGAATATGTTTCATCTCCTGAATTTTCATGCTTTGGTCATCAGTGGAGGTTGGACCTTTATCCAGGTGAGGAGGATTCAGAGGTGGGGTATGTTGATGTAGAACTTGTTAATAGATCAAACACAAGTATTAAAATCGAATATGGTTACAGTGTTAGAAATGTAGATGGCAAAGAAGTGGTTCATGAAGAACCAGAAATTGATGAATTTGATACTGAGGATGGTAATGGGGAAAGTTCTTGGTGTACTGAAGACTTTGCAAAAAGATCAAAACTTATGAAATCATTAGTAGACGGAGCATTAGTTATTGAGGTACGAATGAAATCTACTACTAGGACAGACAAATCAATTACTCAATTTATACCACCAAATCCATTCATGAAAAATGTTGACAAATTGTTCATAGATGAAGAAACAGCTGATGTGTTATTTGAGGTTGGAGGGGAACAAGCTAAAGGAACGACCACCCGTAAAAAGAAAAGAGCTAAATCCACTACAACCTTTCATGCCCACAGGATCTTATTGAAGAATAATGCTTCAGCGCTTTATGAGATGTGTAGAGGATCTTCAGATTTGGGGATCACTACCGTATCAATTACAGATGTCAAGCCTGAGGTATTTAAGTTCATGTTATACTACACATACGGTGGTAAATTGACAGAAGATGATCTTAAAAACAATTCAAAAGATATCATTGATGCTTGTGATAAGTATGGGGTAGTGAATCTAAAGCTTGAGGCCGAAGCATGCTATGTCAAATCAACCACCTTTACGATCGATAACATGATGGATAACTTACTCTACGCCGACTCCAAGAATTTAGCTCTACTCAAGGAGGCAGTTATGGATTACGTCGTTGCAAACAAAAGAGATATCATAGGCAAGGTCTCGTTTGATAATGTTCCTGGCAGCACGTGTACAGATATCTTGACAGCCGTGGCGAGAGGAGAGGAGTCAGGAGAAGGTAGTACAGACTACAACAGTATGAGGGTGGGAACTTTGAGGAAGATGCTTGATGAAAAAGAATTGGATGTGGATGGTTCAAGGGAGTCGATGATTGCTTTACTCAAGGAACAAAGTGCATGATCATCATTATCTCAGTGCCGCCAAATAGTTCTTCTGTTCCATGAATGCATGAAGATATCTCAGTGCCGCTCTACATGTGTCAGTTATATGCATCCTAAAGTATATGTTTCAATCAAACTTGCTTTTCTACCATCTATTTTTCTATTTTATTAATCAAACAATAACATATAACTCTAACAAGTCTCTACAATCTCCCTTTCCCACTCGCTCAAATTTGATCACTCTGCCCCACCGTCTACTTTAAGTCTCTCGTCTCATCACCTCTAATACCCCAATCAAAACTTCTTCCTTCTCCCGTATTTACTCGGATAGGTTAACCTTAGTCCTATCCAACTTGGTCTTTAAGTAATAAACATATCCACCAACCAACACAAATCCACAGGCAAACAAACCAATGAAGATACTAGCCGTTAAATTCTGAACACCGGCACCCTGGATAATACTTCCATTCTTACGTACAATCTTAATACCCTGCATAAAGTTACATGCATAATTATTGGGATATTGGACATATCCACTTGAGGATAATCCCTCTTCACATTTTCCAGCCTGTTCGTATAGTTGTTCACAACCCTCCTTAACTTCATCGGCGTCGGCATTATCATTATCGTTATTCTGATTGGCATCTTGAGGTTCCTTGCAGGACATACATTCAGTGCCAATCATGGTACTGTCCGAGTAGGGAAGTGACTTGCCATACGACAAAGCAGTGAATGTTTCACGTCCACCATACTCATCAGCAAATTGAGAACAAGTTTCCTCTGTAAACAATCCAAGGTAGATGTTACCACCATTTTCGGAACAGTATGCACCAATGAAGTATTCAGCTTGGTTACCGTCCAACTTACGACGTCCATTATTGTTGTTAAACTCATATTGACGACATTCGGCCATTTCATTTAATTCCCATTCCTCCTCTTCTTCCTCCTCCTGTCCATCCTGTTGGTATGGATTATTATCTACACAATATTCCATACCCTTACCCATGTAACAATCATATTCACAAATTTCTTCATCATCGGAATTACCACATGCGGCACAATCACCATATTCTTTTTCGTACTCACAGCTATATTCCTGATCTTGCTGCACGGCCTCAAAGTATGCTTCGAGATATTGATCCATACCAATAATATAATCACCATATCCCTCCTTACATCCCGCGGCATTATCCATGGAACAACTTGATGTTGGACATAATCGAAAGCGTACTAATCGTTGTGTGGAGATCATAACATCTTCTTCACCATCAGCCTCTTCATTCCATTGTTGTGTATGAAAACAACCCTGGAATTTCAAGGACATATTGGCTACCCATGTATAATCAATTTCGTCATTTTCAGCATCTAATCGACGTGCTTTGGATAGTACTGATTGACCAATTGGTGAGGTTGCTGAGAGTGAGGATTGTTGCTTGTTGTTTGTTGCAATGGAGTTTCGTTTGTTACCAATTTTTGTTTTGATTGCAGAGGATACGCCTAAAGCGGCTGATAATGTTACCAATGAGAGCTTCATGATTCTATAATATATATTGTTTATTGTACACTACTGGATCTATGTTATAGTTGGGTTGGATTGGTTTCTTAGCGCCTCCAATAGTGACCTTCTTGGCATGAAAACTAAACGGCTAGGATACCATGAATAGAAAGAGCAGCTTTTCGATATCTTATTTATGAATACAAAAGGATAAATTTATATCCGAATTATGTATCCGATCGCCGAAAATATACCGAGGCTTATAGCTGTTGAATTTACTAAGAGGTACACCCAAAGATAACTCGCTGGCTTCAGTGGGTCGGATGCAAAATATCCAATTACGAGAAATTCGAGGTGCTCCAACGCCTCAATCTTTGCAATAAAAACAATCATAATCTCTCTACTACTACAACAACCATCACACTACTAGCCTATCTTCTTTCAATAATAAATAAAACAACAATGAAGCTATCTCTACTAACCCTCTCCGCCGCCATGGGCGTTGCCTCCGCCGCCAAGAAGAACCCCTTCGCTCCCAAGGTATCCGCCAACAACGCCAAGGCAAAGATGAATGCCAAACTTATGCGTGGTGCTAAGACTATTCGTCAGTTAGATGGTCAGCAAGAAGATCAAGAGGTTGATTTAACCGGCCATTCACTCAAGTTTGAGAAGTGTCAATTCATCAAGCAGTACGATGAGGAGGCCGAGGGTGGTGAGGAGAATGATACCGTGTTAACCACCAAGCGTTTCGTTATCTTCCGTTTATGCCCCGATTCTTCCTGTGGAAGTTGTAACTACAACTATGGAGAGTACATTGTTGATATGGAGACATACCTCGAGGCCACTCTTGGATACAAGCAGGAGGTTCAGGAACAGAACTGCGAGATCTGTAACCAGTGTTACGAGAACGAGGCCAACGCTAACAATGGCGATAACAATGGTGACGAGGATGAGAATGCATGGCAGTGTAACGGAATTGATACCTCCACTTGCTACGCTGAGTGTCAGAACATTGAGAATATGGAGGAGAATGGGTACATTGACGCCTCGGAACTTGTTGAGTGTCAGCAGTTGGATTATGAAGCCAACGATGGTACCGTTTACTACACTGGTGCCTCATGTGCCTCCTCAGGTACACGTATCAAGATTGGTATGTTTGCTGATGAAGAGTGCTCCATCCCCCTTGGTTCCGATTATGATATTGAGAACTACATGAAGAATGGTGATGGATACACCCAGAAGCTTTCCTACCACCTTCTTAAGCAAACCTTTGCCGAGGGTGAGTGTATTGCCAACTGCCTCCAAGAGGATGAGGACCAAAACCAGAACGACAACGATGGTAACAACAACAACAACAACAACCAGCAGCAGGCCGAGACTGCCGAGGTATGCCAAGAGTTGTACGAAGCCGCCGGAAAGTGTGAGGAAACACACGGATTCACCGCCGGTATTAACAAGAACATCTACGCCGAGAACTACGCCAACCAGGTCCGTAATGAGGAACTTGTTTGTGAATTCATCTCCACCATTGGTGCCGGTGCCTATGATCAGACTGGTGAGATTGTCGTTAGTGGAGGCCGTACCACCCACTCTAGTGGTGCCAAGACTACTGGTGGACAGAAGTTCGCCCTTACCTTCTTCATCCTAGGAAGTGTTGGACTTGCCGGTTATGCCGCCATGTTACACCAGCAGCTTACCAAGGGTGCCAAGGCTGACCTTAGCCGTCAGGGAGGTGCCATGGCTTAAGTGTACACCTTATTCCTCAAGCCGTACCGTTCCCCCTTATAGAAGATTCCAAGAAGTTGTACCCCCCTCAGAAGAAAGTTAGATAGTTTATTATTATGAGGGTTTGTGAGAATAGTAGATGATTAGTATGGTTGAACATTTTGTGGTTTCAACCTAAGTCCCCCCCAAGTTGATGCGTGTTGTGGTGATAATATAACTACACGCACAGATAGAGATAGATTCGATGTTGTTTAAATTAATATGTTTGGGAAGTTATTAAATCAATGGTCTTATATTTACTTAGCTAATGTCTTGACTCCGCCCGTTCCGCCACTACATGATCAAATGAGGTTGTTGTAGATAAACCTTTGTTTACTCGTTGTAAGCTACTTATCACTGAATATAAGTGGTGCATTTATGTTTACTTACTCTCAACAACTAGAGATTTCATCAATATCCTTCTTCCTCTCCCCACATTCCCCTGTGTTCAGGCTCAGGCACTAGCCTCTGCACTATTATGTCCCTTTAGGAGAGCAATCATTGACTCCGTTGATCCATCCACATCCAATCCCTTCTCATCCAACATCTTCCTCAAAGTTCCAACTCTCATTTTTACATATCTGGCACTTTCATCTTCTTCTTCGTCATCTCTTGACTGATCCTCTCCTCTTGCTACAGCGGTTAACAAATCAGTCACAAGATGACTAGGGAAGTTGTCAAACGATACCTTGCTGATGATAGTGGTCTTGTTTTTTACAATATAATCCATGACTGCTTCCTTGAGTAGAGCTAAATTCTTGGAGTCTGCATAAAGTAAATTATCCATCATATTATCCATTGTAATTTTGGTTGATTTAACATAACATGCCTCCGCCTCAAGCTTGAGATTCACTACCCCGTACTTATCACAGGCATCAATGATGTCCTTTGCATTGTCCTTTAAATCCTTGCTAGATAATTTACCACCATATGTATAGTAAATCATATGTTTGAAAATCTCGGGCTTAACATCTGTAATTGATACGGTACTAATTTCCCCTCCATCTGATCCTCTGCACATCTCATAAAGCGTCGGGGCACACTTTTGCAAGATGAGCCGATGTGCATGAAAGTTAGCAGTAGACGTCTTAGCCCTCTTGCGTCTACTACCTTTTGTTTGTTGTTCTCCTCCTATCTCAAATAACACATCAGCTGTTTCTTCATCCATAAATAATTCCAGCATAAACTTATTGAATGGATTTGTTGGTATAAAGTGAGTTATGGGAGATGAAGGCTTCTTCATTCGAACCTCAATAAGTAATGATCCGTTTACTAGTAATTCCAATAGTGTTGATCGTTTCGCAAAGCTTAAAGAGCACGATATATGACGACCTTTCTTAGTATCATGATCTGAAGCAGCAAACTCATGATTGTGCGTAGAATCGTAAACAACCTCTTTGTTATTTGCATCTCTAACACTGCAGCCCCATTGTATAGATATGAACTTCTTCGATTTGTTGTGAAGAAACACCGAAGAAAATCCTTCCGAAGTTGCATTGCTGAAACCACCGGGATAAATATCTAATGACCACTGATGGCCAAAGCATGAAAATTCTTGCATCTGTGATGAAGATACACCTCTTGCTGTAGATAGATCAGCAAATCCATGAAACCGAACCACTTTGGTTATCCACCCTGAAGAGCAATCTTCTTCAATATCACTAGTGCTCATGCTCTCCTCTATTATGCGGTGAAGTAAGTTTGCTCCTCTATCTAAACTTATAAGTAGATTCTATTTGTATCTTCTATAACCCCGAGATTCTTCCAACAGCAAACCGTGAAGAGCCTTAAAAACTGTTCTATGCTTATATCATAGTACGAAGTGCTATTGCATTATAATTCTTGTGTTGCATATGTTCGACACGTTAGGGTCCCGAGAACTCTCATAAAAATTGTATCGGTATCCTTTCTCCGCGCCCCCGGGCGTCTGCGTGCCATACTGCAAATGTTGGCGGCGGCTTGTTGTAGTACTGCGTTCATATCACAGTTTTCATGCTAGCGGCCCACATGGGGCCAATTTTGGCTAAGCTTTTTTACTAGCTATCATAAAATATTGTAAAATAAGTTTGAGTTGACGTTCAATGGCTCTATAGAAAGCTGAGATTATGCTCTACACGACGATATGCGGTATCAGTTCATACAGCTACTAGATCCTATGTTATAGATGCTACAGAGTCAGCATAAGTTCCCAGGCATGAATTTTTGCTGAGACTCATGACCTCACAACCATGTTCCTCGGCGGCGCCGACGGCGATATGGAGCTCCTGTTCATCCTAGACAATAGGATGATGATGTTTCTAGAACAGAATTGTCTCCTCTTTCACGTGGTAACAGCCGTTTCTAGTGATATTGATGACATGGTGTTCAA
>Ga0214480_100834_pt1 | contig 14872 bp, 13 predicted proteins | sample M1_20Mar14CPVII9_3_FD_165042 | JGI IMG/M metagenome (GOLD analysis project Ga0214480, IMG submission 165042) | Marine eukaryotic communities from Monterey Bay, California, United States - M1_20Mar14CPVII9sort6BwellE17 | ecosystem: Environmental > Aquatic > Marine > Unclassified | place: USA... | reverse complement strand
AGCTTCCGATATATACTCTTGTTCATAATTTACCATACACTAGCAGAAAAGTGAGATTGAGATATACCTCGATATATATTATAAGACAACCTACTATCGCATAATAAAAACTACATATTATCTCCAAGGCCTTTAATATCATAATATTGCAACTGTAACAACGAACACAAACACGATCACTGATATAACTTTGAAAGATTGATAGACCTTATAGGTATTGTTCATATACATTTAATACATATCTAGAATGGAAAGTCCACCGCCGCCGCCCAATCCTTTCCAATCACAAGATGATAGCAATATATCATCAAACAACTTCAACAACTCAAACTCACTGACTAATAATCAAATTACAATTCATTTAAGTATAGAAGGAATGATGTGTCAAAAGAATTGTGGATCAACTGTACAAACTTGTTTATTAAATATGGATATTAGTGGCGCTATGCGATATTTAAATGATAGACTGCATTCCATTGTATCTAGTAGTCAGAAAGGCGGTGATAATTTATTAGCTGAAGTAAAAGTTATAAAGGCAACTGCCGACTTTAGTACATCGTATGGGAATGTAACAATTGAATATAATGTGAAGCAATCTGAAGATTTACTTTCCATGGATACTAATTTAAACAGAAGAGAAAGTATGGATCAGTTAATGTCCAATGAGGAAACATCAGAAGAAGATGTTGAGACTCCTAATACAGTGACATTAAAGAGTGTCATAGAAGATATCATGGTACAATTAGCATCAAATGCAATTAGAGAACAATTAACCCAAAAGTTAGTTGATAGTGCAATAGACGAAGTAGAATGTGTTGGTTTTGATGCCACACATTTAGTTACTAATCATGATGTTAAAGTTCATCGTGAGGAGGCATTGAAACAACATGAATCGACTCTACAGAACAAGAGCAGCAGTAATACAGCGCCTTCATTGACAGATATTAATGCTGCCTATGAAGATGACGAGAACGAACTGGGTAGTAGTAAGAAGAAGGGAGGAGCAACGGCTACTTTTCATGTAGGTGGTATGAGTTGTGCAGTTTGTACTGGTAGTGTTGAACGATTCCTCCTGTCAGTTGACGGCGGAGGCGGTGATAGTGACGAGCCACATGTAGTACATGCAGCTGTTAGTTTACCAACTAATACGGCTAGGGTTACATTCTCTTCACTACCTTCTTCTCCATTGGGCAGCCAAGAAGAAGATGAATATCAAATATATCAAAAGTTAGCACAAACATGTGCATCAACAGTAACAAATGGTGGGTATAAGTGCGAGATATTATCTGTACAAACTGCCAACTCTTCTTCAACACAAGAAAACTCGAACAATACATCATTACTAGATAACGCGGCCAGGATGGAAAAGTCTCGTCAAGATGAATTATATGAATGGAAATGTTCCTTAATTATATCATTAGTCTTTACTATACCTTTGGCTATATTGCACTTCTCAACAATGGATAATACCATGATTGATGAAACTGCTATTGAATCAACGTCTTCAAGTACAATGCCACCAACAATAATAGATTGGTGTATGTTACTATTAGCAACACCAGTGCAATTTGGTGTTGGTAAACGATATTATGTCAGTGCCTATCGAGGGTTAATACATGGTTGTACAACTGGCATGGATTTCTTAGTTGTTTTGGGTACAAGTTCTGCATATTTGTATAGTATTATAGTCTTTGTGTTACAAATTATTCATCGTGGGACAGTAGAACATGATGATAATGATGTTAGTAGTGATGCAAATATGCAAATTATGAAGTTGAAACCAACATTTGAAACAGGCGCTTGGTTAATAACATTTGTTACACTTGGTAAGTATCTAGAAGCATATGCAAGAGGTAAGACAGCCGGGGCATTACAAACATTGATGGAATTACAACCAGTCAGTGCAACAAGAGTTATACTACCCGTTGACATATCAAATGAATTGGATAACATTGACAATAATGAATCATCAATGGATAGAGATGAACAACAAACTGCAATATCCTCAATATTTAGTAAAGTTGATTTGAATTCAATACCAACGGAAGAGAAGGATATATCCGAGGTTAGTAGTGGTGATTATCTATTAGTATTGCCTGGCGGTAGAATACCCGCGGATGGTATATTGGTTGCTCGTGCAGGTAGCAGTGGAAAGAGTATACAACAACAGACGAACTATAGTGATCATGACTTGAGCAGTTTATCCAAATCATCATCAAATAACAACAGTGGTTGTGCCTATATTGATGAATCTGCATTCTCAGGTGAACCCTTTCCCATTGCCAAACGTCCAGGAGATTCAGTGTATGGTGCTAGTGTAAATCAATTATCTATAATTTTGATACAAGTTACCGCAACTGGAAGTGAGACGGTACTTTCTCGTATCGTGAAACTTGTTGATGAAGCTCAGGGTAATCGTGCTCCTATTCAAGCTCAGGCTGGTAAGTTCTTTTATGATATTAATATCTTGTGCTCGATATTGTATCCATCAACTCACTGACAACATACTGAACTGATAACTTTTGATAGATCGCATCGCATCGATCTTTGCTCCATGTGTAATGATGCTTGCCATGATCACCTTCTCATGTTGGGCACTGCTTCTCGATGAAGAATCTGGCTCGACAGAAGAATGCTATGTAACTGCTCTAATGTCAGCTATTAGTGTTATTGTCGTTGCTTGTCCATGTGCTTTAGGACTAGCAACGCCCACTGCTGTCATGGTTGGAACTGGAGTAGGAGCGATGAATGGACTGTTGATTAAGGGAGGAGCAGTGTTGGAAATGGCACATCACGTGAAGACTGTAGTATGTAAGTGTCTCTGCTCTTCGTTCGATGTACACCTTCAATTTACCTTATCATTCTAATCTCATTATGCCATGCTTCTCAACGTAGTTGATAAGACTGGCACATTGACGACTGGACGAGCAGTGGTTGGAAGTAGAATTGAATATGTCAGCCAAATTGTAAAGAGTGGTGACAAGAACGGTCCATTGAAACTCATGCTGCAAAGTATACCCCCAGCTGTTAAACAAACTGATATTGCCCTATGGTTTGCATGTTGTGCCGAGCTACGGAGTGAACACCCCTTAGGACATGCCATTCTTAATTCAGGCAAGGAAATTTGGGGTCATGACATCTTGAAACCCATTGCAAAGGGAAGTGTTGGCGGTAGCAAATCACACGAAGAAGAAGACGAGAAGACAGCTGATCAAGAACTTTCAATATCCAATGTTCAAGTTGTTGCTGGTAGAGGCGTAGAGTGTACAATCAATGGACCTAGTAAAGATACATGTATTGTTCGAGTAGGGAATCGAGAATGGGCACATGATATAGAGGAGGAGGAAGGCAATAGCGGTCTCTCAATCAATGAAAGCAATGAGAATACTAAAGCCGATGATGATGTTCGATCGCTACGGTCTCAAGGCCAAATTGGTGTATATGTCAGTGTGAAATGCAACACCGACGACAATTTTCATATCATTGGAATCATCGGTATTCTAGACCCTGTCAAGAATGATGCCAAATCTACCGTGGCTGCTCTCAAGTGTATGGGCGTGGATGTATGGATGTGTACTGGTGATCATGAGTTAACGGCAGTAGCGGTTGCTCAAAAGATTGGTATAGACGAGGACAATGTCTGCTCGAATGTAAAACCCGAAGGCAAAGCCGACTTGATTCGTCGACTCCAAAAGAGAAGAATACGAAAAGGTCGTGGCAAGATTGTTGAAAATAGAGTGGCTGTTGTAGGAGATGGTATTAATGACGCTGTTGCATTAGCAAGGAGTGATGTTGGGATTGCAATCGGAGCGGGTACAGAAGTTGCAGTGGAAGCAGCCGATATTGTCCTCGTGCGATCTCAACTTCATGATGTTGTGGTATCACTTCACCTCAGCCGAGTTGTATTTGATCGAATTAGACTCAACTTTGTATGGGCAATGGCATACAATTTGTTCGCCCTACCATTTGCCGCAGGAATTCTCTACCCGTTTACTGATTTTACTCTCCCCCCAGCGTTCGCTGGTCTTATGATGGCCTTCTCGTCTGTCAGTGTAGTCGCGAGCTCCCTGTTACTTCGGACATATGTCAAGCCTGTAATCAATGATGACGGAAGACTCGATGAGCGAGGTTGTGCAAGTTGTGCTTCTGGTTGCATTGATTCTTTATATTCCTGCCTCTTCAATAATCCACTCCGATATGTATTCACTCATCATCGGAGTTATGATATATCATCTAATGATGAAGAGCTTGAGATTGTAGAGCAGAGAAGCATAATATAAAATCAAGTTTATGAATCTTAAGATTTCGTATGTGATATGCAACCTTCTCCTTTGTACTCTTTGCTACCAATCATATCTATCACCACGCCTCTCTTTCACTACTGGCATGATTCAACAAGTGATTAATCGCATCATCACCCGACCTTGAAGCGGCAAGCCACAGCTGTCCATCGGGAAAATGCTTCCATACCCAACTATTATCACTAGGTACTGTGTCATACAATCTATACCATCGAAAGAGATTCCCTGCCAAGTAATAATACTCTCGTAGTGCAACATCTCTTTTCAACCGAAACTTTAATTCGGCTTCTGCGTCTCCTTCTGAGTTGAATGTACCTAGTGGGGCACTGCTGCGTCGTGGCGCTTGGCCAAACGAATATCGTGACATTGAATTCACATCAAATTGTTTACCATTCTCTATAATGTTTGTATTCAAAGGTGCTACATCACATGGTTTCAAATCCGGATGTGAACCTATCCAGTGTTCTGTGGCGTGCTGATATGAACCTAAGATACGCTCATTGAAACGAATTAACTTGGTAGTGTACACTTCTTCGAGTTGCGCCAAGAGAGCATCTTGAGCAATTTCATTCATTTGTTCTTCAAATGTTGTAGGCGGCAATAGCTTGTTGATGTATCCACATGTAGTTGAATACATGTTACCAGTAAAATGCAAGAATGGCAATGGATAGAACTCTTGACCACAGACATTGCAAGTGCCTTCTTCTTTATCATTTATTGTTGCCGTATGAAGATGGCATAATTTGCTCATAACTGCAGTCGTAATAGCTTGTATTCGTGATGCATCATATGACTTTTCTATAACCTTGTAGGAAATGTGCCCTGGTATCCTGTTTGTGATATGTATGACATTGAATGATGACGGTTTGTCATCACAATATGTATACATATGATGTAATATTTCACCCGTAGTACTTTCATTATCAAACTTGCCAAGTTGTCGACATATGATTCGATCCGACTTTTCTTTACACAATTTCGATACTGAATCAACCTCATGTTTACTTCCTCCTGATATTGTGTAGTACAACAGTATCCTTGATGACTTGGCATCATACATGTTGGTAACATTATCATATTGACCCATGTATAATGCATCAAATTGGGCTTGAACAGCTCGTAATCCGATTAGATTACTTACTGGCGGAAAGGAGATCTGATAAAAGACCACAGTCACAGCTCCAGTAGGCGATTCACCAAACATTTGTACAGATGATGCAGCTCTAGTATTCATTGTTTTGGTATGATTTAGTTCAAATGCAGAATGAAACCGCGGCTTGGACTCTTCTACCATTACATCAATAGCTTTGGTTCCATGTTTCATAACCAATTCCTTCCATCGGTCGGCACCTAAAAAGCTATTCCATATCCATGAATCAAAATGGGGTGTACCATCTTCTTCATACAATGCAAACCACTTTAATAAGTTACCAGCCGTATAATAATATTCAGTAAACTGTGCATCTGGATTATTCTCTAATCGTATTCGAGCATTGCGCAATCCACCGAGGTTTGCGGATATTCGTCTTGGTGCCATACCCCAATCGTAGTATTCTGATTTGGTAGTATCACTGATTGTACGCCCTTTTGGATCTTTACCAAGTAATATTAATGGAGTGACATTGGTAGTATGTAATTCACAAGGCTGTATCGATGGATGGGTTATCCAATGTTCCCATTGATACCTATCTAAACCATAGTGTTCAACATTATCAGTGTCCAATGTAGCATGCAGGACACCCCATAATCTCAATAATAGAAATTGTTTTATACTAGCCTCTTTTCGTTTTGTATATTCTCCATTTGTTAATGGTGATATTAATCTTCTTATATAGGAACATTTGGCTGTCCACATGTTACCAGGAAACATTATTGCATACTTGATATAGAATTGTGCTGAGCATACATCACAATCATTATTTGGTGGAGATAAACAGTCTTGATGTAGTGATGCGTCTGTCATTTGACGTCGCCATATATGATTTGTATCCTGTGAATGATAACTACCTTTGGAATGTAAATAAACTACCCTCAATGTTGAGTTGTTATGTACTTGTTGCTCAGTTTCATGAGCTATATCTGAATGACAAAAGTCATGTACATCTTGTAATGTAACAGCCTCACTTGCTTCATCATGATATTGTAATAGATTACAATCTAATCGAGGATGTAATGTATTGCATAATGTACTCATTTGATCAGTCGAAAAGGCATTCATATTACCGATTAGATTGTAGAGTACAGCTCCTCTCTTTTCTTTATTGTTTTGCTGCTTCTTTGAACTGGCACTATTATGAGTAACCTCATTTTCCATCCGTGTCAATACTTTTGCAATCTGACCAATCTGATCTTTAATAACATCAATTGCATTAATTATACCTTCTTCATCTTGTGGTATGTAGAGATTGTAGAATATAATCAGATCTGCATCTCTAGCTGAAACATATCTAGTGTTTGATGTTGATGACTGACTGTCACTGACATCTAATAAACTTGTAAAGTATGTTTCATATGATGATGTAGTTATATGTAAACGATGCATGGTAGTTGCAACGAAGAAGAATGCAAATGCTAATATCCTCCATGGTCGACGTTTATCCTTTTGGTGTTGGTAGTGGCTGGTAGTTGTGTAAGTTGTTGGCATATAATGTGATTGTAAAAACTTTCGTGATTCTGGAGATCCACCCATGATACACTACACTATTATACTATATATCCTTTGCCAAACATACTCTCTTAATTACTTACTCTCGTCAATAATATATTCTACCGAGGAGATAGACGTATCTATTGTAAAGCTACTTTGCTTGAATTGCATCACTCGGATCGCATATGTGGCAAGTAAATCATTTATCCTTTTTGCATTCGCATGCGTAGATATAGCATGATATATGCTTGCTCTCTCCCTAAGAGAGTAGTAGTAGTATTGATATGTGAAGGTTATTTAGTATACATATTATTGTAGGTATCATCGAAGTTGTATTTCATACTTTTTTCAATTGGTATTGTTCGGTGACCACTTTTTGTCGCACGCGTCTGTATGTTGCTTTGTAGGCTTTTAGTGCGCATGTGCGCACGCGCACGAATTGCTCGATCTCGAGGGCAGAAATCACGCAAATATGGGCATAAATACACGATTTTTACCCAAATATGTGGAAATGTGCGGCGCACGTGCGGCTCGCGCACGTTACCCTCTGAAAATGCGCACTAATCCCAAAAGCCTATTGCTTGTCTTTGACCTCTTTAGCTGACTCGCCAGCCACCATTAACGCACTAGCAAACCAGTATAGAACACATTGGTATTATATATGTATTACAGGCGTCGGTAAAATCTAACAGTTGATGGTAAGAAACATCACCTTTCCTCTTGATGATAAAAAATCTCCTCAACAACGCACATTGCAAAAAATTAATAAAATAAGTTGTATGTAGTCCAATACAAGCAGCCCGTAGCAAACAATATAGTTGGAATAGAACACACATAATACCTACCATGTCAGTATCTCCAGAACTTTCACTTGCTGTGGCATCAGTAATAAAAGATAAAGCACTCGAACAACAAACGAATGAGCTCATATCTTTACGAAAGCAATTGCAGCATGTCATGAAATAGAAATTACTGGAAGAATGGGAAGACCGGTATATTGTAGAGGATCATTTAATGATGGAAATTTCAGAGAGCTAAAGAACGAGTTCATCGTTTGGGAAGTGCAACTCATTAATGAAACATCTCATGGGATATCTTTAATAGATTTGGGTAGATTAGAAATACGATTAGGAGGCGTGGTTTACGCAACAAGCTCATCAGTGGTAGGGACACATTGCAGGGTTAGAGGAGCTGCAAGTGATAGAAGTCGTGATGATTTAATCTGTTTATTCTGCTCTGGCGACGGAGGCACAATACAAAATAGATGCAATAGAATGGGAAATATGCATATTAATTTCCGGTCACTACCACCTGGACCATGGAAACAGCTACAGTCATGCTATCTATTCAATTGCCGACAAGAAAACAATGCCAATCGAACTGATATATTTGACCTAGTTACAAACCCATCCCAATATCCACGAAGAATACCTAATCAAAAAGCAGATGTCACATCTATATCTCTCAGTGTAGCTTGTGTTTTGAAGTTGATTAGAAATATTCATCGTGATGAAGAATTTGAAAGGAAAAAGGAAACGTACATTGCACAAGCCGAGGCTAAAGTTGATAAGTTAGCAAGGTTTTAAGATATCCAACAAAACAATTACTTTTAACTTGCGTACAAGATACGAAAATGTTAGCACAAGATATGTGCACTTTATCACATTCGTTTCCTGAACTATTTTGTGGAACAAGAAGGAGAGCTAGCGGAAGGCTAATGGAGGCTTGGCTCTCTTGGCATAAGTACAAACAAGCATCATCAAGTAGAGTCCCAATAGACGTTTCATCGCCAAATTCCTAAGAAATTGGGATTGTGGCATCAAAGTGGTTGAGTAATCGTACCTTGCTGCTTGGCAATCTATTGTTGGTAGTAATAAGCATTCTATAATAAACTCTTTTGATACTAAGTTCAGTTGTTGGATCTTTGTCTTTGTCTTACCAGCGGTTGTCTATTGCAAAAACAAAAACTGTGCACATCTTGTGATCAATTCTTAAAATTAAACATAACATGGAAATACTCGATGCTGAAGTAGTGGTTAGCAGTGCTGCCACCCTCTCAAATTATGATACGACTATGGATGATGATGATAAGTATATCTTCCGGTTCACCCGTCCGGAGTTATCGGACAAGATTATTCGAATGAAACACAATGATACTGGTAAGTCTTTTTGTTATGATTAATTGCAAAGAGTACGATTAGATGACTTTTTGATGCATACTCCTGCCCTTTCCCTTACGCAGGCGTAAAAACAATCAAATTATATTGTGTTAATGATACCGATTGGGGCGCGGAAGCATGTGAAAGATTAGGGTATATAATTGGTAGAAACGCATATGTAGAAGAGTTAAAAATGATCGGAAGACGAGATTTAGATGTTGGTGAAATCTTCTTAGGATTACAACTGAATCAACACATACAAAAACTCGTATTTTATGGTATTGATATGGCTGTAAAGATGAACAGCCTGGCACCGTTTTTATGCAACAATCCGGTATTGAAGAAGATTGATTTGTCTAACTGCAATCTCAATTCAGACGGTGTTAATATCCTTGCCGAAGCACTGGCCAATAGATTACAGGATACTCTGGAGAATCTCAATCTAAGCGAAAATGATTTCGGAACTGTTGATTTAGAATCACTTACAACTATTCTTGCTAAATGTAAGAGATTGAAGCTATTATCATTGAATAGCAATGGTATAGGAAGTACTGGGTGTTTATCGGTTGCTAATCTTTTGAAAAACACAGAGTCATCAAACCTCGGCCATCTAGATCTTTCAGGTAATGCCATTGACACCAGTTGCGCTATACATTTAGCTGAATCATTGACCAACAATACAAAAATGAAGACGCTGCAGCTGTGGGGCAATAAGTCGATCACCGCTAAAGGATGGGAGGCTATGCTAAAACTCGTTTGTGATAGTTCAAGTATCGAAGCAGTCAAGACATCAAATCACATCCTTCACAACATACCAACGACACACCGACTTCTTGTATCTCTATTAGGCATTGATGATGCCAATTTATTTCGTTCATCACTGAGGATGAATAACAGAAGTAACAAGAATATGGCTATTAGACAAAAGATAATTTGGGGGCACTCACGAGGAGACTTGAACATTGCATCATCCACAATACCAGAAGGAATAATGCCGAATATTATATCGTGGTTTAGTGACGACTTCCATGATAACACAGCAAACTTGATACTTCATCACGACCCTCCCTTGAAGAAGACTAAGGAGGTAGATAGCATTAGAATTAGCTCCGTATTCAATATCATGAAGTCGAGACCTGAAGTGTGCCAGTATTATATTTCCGACAATATTTCCGATCAAGCTGCAACCATTTTAGGTGACGCGACTGACTTAGAGAGGGAGCTTTGGCATTGCCTCATATCACACGAGCTACTCTATGTGGCAGACAAACAACAGAATATAAATGGTGTAAAGTAGCCGTACTTATAATCTGTCTAGAGATAGCTTAAGTTTCTATCCAATATATAGCGGTCAACCTCTCATGCATTGCTTATTTGTCATCAAGAGCAGCAACTCCTGGCAAGACTTTGCCTTCCAACAACTCCAGTGAGGCACCTCCGCCAGTGGATACAAAGGTAACTTTATCCTCCATATTCCACTTGGCGGCAGCAGTCGCAGAATCTCCACCACCGATGATACCGACATTACCAGCAGCAGTAGTCTCCGCAACTGCTTCAAGCAGTGCCTTGGTACCCTTGGAGAAGTTCTCAAACTCAAATACACCTTGATAAGGAAAGAGAGGAGACAGTAGCATATGTTAGTTTTGGGTACAGTAAGGCCAAAGGAAGCGATCAAATCAACGAGACTTCATATTGAACACACAAACTCATACAATTAAACGATACAAATTGGACTTTCCTGCTGGGCCATTCCAAATAACTGTGGCAGAAGCAAGTACAACCTCTTTAAACTTTTCCATACTTTTAGGGCCACAATCCATTCCCTCCCAGTCATCAGGGATTCCTTCTTCTTGAGTAACTAGCTTTGTAGGTTGATCATTCTTAAAGTCTTGGCCGCATAACCAATCACAGGGTAAGACAATGTTACAGCCCTTCTTCTTTGCTTTCTCCAATAGCCCTGGTGCTAACTCAGCACCCTTCTTATCGAATAGTGACTTTCCAATTGGCATATCAAAGCATGTTTTCAAGAATGTATACGCCATACCCCCACAAATGATAATATTGTCTGACTTCTCGATCAGATTATCAATGACTAATACCTTATCTGATATCTTGGCACCACCAACAATACTAGTCAAAGGAGTCTTTTTCAATGCAGGATCCAACACTTTAGAGAATGCTTCGAGCTCCTTGGCAACAAGCAAGCCCGAAACACAAGGCATTTTACCCTTCATACCAACAACACTTGAATGTGCACGATGAGCAGTACCAAAGGCATCACATACATATACATCTCCCAATTTACTTAATTTGTTTTGGAATGTCTCGACTTGTTCAGGAGTGCATCCCTTGCCTTCTTCTTCCGCATAAAAGCGCATATTCTCAAGGACAAAGATGCTTCCCGGTGCTGGATCTGCACATGCCATTTCAATATCATCACCTACACAATCGGGTAAGAATGTTACAGGCTTGTTCATTAATTCACCCAACTTATCAGCCACTGGTTTTAATGTAAATTTCATGTTCTTCTCTCCCTTGGGTCTTTGTATTGCAAAGAAAAGATATGGATGAACATAAGATGTGCACAAAAGTATCTTTATAATGTTGTGTACTAAATACTTATACTCACCGTCCAAGATGAGACATTAATACTACTGACTTAGCACCACCATCGAGTACCTTTTGGATAGTAGGGATAGCACCGACAATACGCTGTGTGTTAGTAATATTACCCTCTTTATCCTGGGGTACATTAAAGTCAACGCTATATTATTAATGGTGGTATGTGTTATTGCAAAAGTACAATATATATGATGAGCATGAGATGTTTGTGTATTGCAAAGGTAGGTTAAATAAATACGAGCATAAGATATCAACTCATTATAGGATTGCATTGCACAAAAAGTATAAACTCAGAAAGTGGGCGTACTACTCACCGCATCAAGACACGCTGACCTTTAAAGTCAATATCATTTACATTCTTCTTTGATAGGCCGGTCATGGTTATGCTTTTGTTGTTTGTTATATCTTGAGAGAGTTGTGGTTGCTGTATTGTAGTAAGTGCTTGCACTTTCCGGAGGTTATTTTTCAGCATATCTTTATTAGGGGTACTGAAACTCAAATATACTCAGATTCAAGTAGAAAAGTTCATCTGATTCCTGAACCATCATCATATAAGACTTCCACGCGTTAGTTTCTCTATACATTAAAATGCCATATCTTTTATCTTTTCAGTTTACTTAGAACTAATTGTCATTTATCCAAATCCACCATTCGATTACCTCTCTAACAATGGCACTCCCTATACTAGCCAGACGATGCATAACATCAACCCTTCGCCGTCAATGCAGCGGCAGTGTTCGTCTACAAGCAGGTAGTATTAGCGCAGCCCGATTCACACCGCCGGTTTCACAAAATGCAACATGTGGTATCCCGAAATCTTTTTCATCAACTCCATCTCCACCAACTACTACTACCACTCCTACAATAAACACCCTTCAGCCACCAACATCTCTTACGCCAGAGGCTGGGTTAGGTGCACAAGATGCAATGAAATTGTTTATACAGCATGTAAGTTTATCAAGCGAATATTGCAAGGTATCTTCCAAAATATGTTGCTATTACATACATACAGCGGAAAATAATCAGCTACACACCTCTGGACGTGTGCTCCTTGCTGTATAAATATCTTTTGCTCATCTAATATTCTGCTCTATCTCTTCATTTCTCTGATTAGGGTATTGGTAAACAAAAGTTACAACAAATTGCAGCAGAAAAAGCTAATGACAATACGCCATTAGTAGATCGTTGGCAGAAGATGATACAAACATACCTCGAAACGCAATGTCATGTCATTTCTTTGTTAGGATATAAGCCAAACGAGAATGGTATTGCATTATATACTCAACACTTGACTGAAGCCCTTAAATCATCAGCACCAGAGGTACAAGAAAAACTGCGAGTAGCTGGACGTGATACATATCGGATGGTCCTTAGTGGAGCATTTGATATACCAAATCTGATAGAAGAACAAGATAAGAATGGTGAAATGAGCGTCGTGGATGCGCGAAATATTATGCATAAAGTTAGTTTGCGAATGCAAGATCCCGAAGTATTAGAAAAGGTTGCAAAACGATGTTCATCTACCATGCAAGCAATGAATGATAGTGTTGAAGCAAAGCAGATTGAAGTAGCAGCCAAACACACAGTTGTACAGCAAATAATGGTGACAGATGTCTATCTAAAGGAAGATGGGGATGGTGTAAGCTTGGTAAAAGAATGTGGCTTTGGTGATGGTGAGGAAGGTTATGTGAAAATGCAAAGTGTATTGGCAGAACATCAGGGGGATCCTCTTATCAATCAATATGTCGGAAGTGCAATGATGAAATTGTTACAGAGCGCAGGTATCGATATGGGCGAGTTGCAAAAGCAGGCACAACAAGCTCAGAAGGCATAAAAAAATCCACATTTAGATTGGTTTGATGAAGCAACTTTTAAATTAGATCTTTCATCCAGAAAGCATTAAGCCCTTATTCTTCTATGATACATTCACCAATTGTACTTCAACGATTAGGCTTTGATCAAATCGCTGAGCCATTCGTCTTTCTTGTGCATATGTTGTTGGAAAGGGTAGTTTTGTTTTATCAAAACATGCCTCCTAGAAGATACCAGTTTATGAAATTGGAGAGAGAAAATAGTAACATATGTTAGTACATTCAGTTTGCAAAGACAATCAAATGATGGCAGACCAAGTTCCATGAAGTATCAACTCGCCAAGACTACATATTGAACACAAGCATTCACACGACAAAACAATACAAACGCGGACTTTCCTGCTCAACCATTGTAGCCGTTGGTACCACGACATAATCAGTCTTCAACTCTCCTCCAGTTCCACTGCCCCCTGAAATATGCGCGTTTCGCGATTTATGAAGATAGATATTGATATTATTAACTTGTGTTAGACACAAGGTTGAAAAGGCAATCAAATAAATTTGAACGACTAACCAGGTCCACCATCACAGGCTCGGGTATTCTTCTCCCATCCATTTTGTGGTGTGATACTAATACGTCTTGTTCCGCCAACTGCCATACCAATCACTGCTTCATTTAATGCTTTGATAACTTGATTATCACCAATCTGAAACTTGAAGAGCTTGTCTCCTGGTACTTTCTCGTCATCCTCCAGTGCATATCCTCGAGAAAACACAACGGTTCCTTCCCCACTTAACCCATCATAGCTTCGTTTGCCTAACTTTAATACCTTGTAGGATATATCAACATTGGATCCTGTCTTTGCAATATTATTATCATTATCAGTACTACCAATCTCAATATCTAAATACTTGGTACTCCCAGCAACTTGCGCCTTAGGTCCGGAAGCGGCTTTTTCAGCTTCTTGTTGTGCACGAAGCTGTTCAGCTTTCTCGGCCTGCTCTTGACATTCTTCTACGTTTCGACATTTTAGTGCTGTGTTTGCAGCGTATATTGTTAGTATGAGAGTTGACATATGATATGAGCAAAAATTATTGCTACAACAAACCTTCTGATCCTCCTTTCTTTGGTGGAGGTGCATTCCCTTTTACTAATGCATATGATGGGGATGGATTTGTTAGAATTGGTATTAATGATGCTGCAGTAGTCGCAAGGAATCGATGGCGACTGACACTGACGGATGTACTATATTCTTCACTACTTGAACTTTTACAAAGGCGTAATTGAGGTATTCTGATATTGTTAGTTCTTACCAAAGAACTTAACAGCGG
>Ga0214480_100831_pt1 | contig 14910 bp, 19 predicted proteins | sample M1_20Mar14CPVII9_3_FD_165042 | JGI IMG/M metagenome (GOLD analysis project Ga0214480, IMG submission 165042) | Marine eukaryotic communities from Monterey Bay, California, United States - M1_20Mar14CPVII9sort6BwellE17 | ecosystem: Environmental > Aquatic > Marine > Unclassified | place: USA... | reverse complement strand
TGGGATCTCATCTTCCCGCTAATCCTAATCTGGCAATGGATCAGGCACTCCCGGCCTTGCCTATTACATTCCAACCTCCTCAAACAGGTGACAGGGCTACTGCATTAGGATATTCTGGTAATAGAGATCCAGATTTTAGACATTGTGTTCAGAGATTAGATAGAGCGGCATCTAGTAGAGGGGGATACTTACTTGATGATTGTGAATTGACGGGAGGATCTAGTGGAGGACCGTAAGTTATACCTCTTTCTGTATTAGATATCTATCTGTATCATTGATATATATCTAACGACACCTTGCCTGTATAAATTTGTGTTCTAATAAACAGATGGTGTCGAACCTACCCAAATAACCAAGGTCGTTGTGAAATCTTTGCAGTTAATTCATACGGACCATCAAGACGATGGTTCTGGGATCCATATTACATGGGAGGGCCTCAACTTCATGACAACTCAGCTGAGTGTTTATATGAGTTTGCCATGCGTGTGCCCATCTCACAAGCAGGTCGAGGTGTTATTGTTGACTATAACAGTAACAACTGTTTGGCATCATCTTATACGAACTCGAATGGAGCTACTAGAACTTTACCCGCTGGTACTCCTAACCCGACGCCAAATCCGACACCGGCTCCAACTCCAAACCCCACGGTAAGCAGCGTGGTCTTTGCATAAGAGATTCGTTACCTTATATGTATCCTAACATCTCTCTTCTCTATCTCTCAATGTTCTAGCCGGCTCCTTCTAAAGCTCCATCCTCAAGCCCATCATCAAGCCCATCAGAAATTCCATCTAAGGCTCCATCATCAAGTCCATCTAAAGCTCCATCATCGAGTCCAGCTAGCGGCGGTGACGGCTTGCCCACAGGAGGACCACGAACTGAATCTTCTCCTACTAATGCTCCGACTTCCAGCCCAACAACCACAGAACCGTCTGTATCGCCTACATCCAATCCGTCTTCATCGCCCTCAAAGGCTCCTACGAATGAGCCTACGCCTCAGGTATGTACTTATGTTTTTTATTCTGATATATCTCTTTCTCCTTCAAATTCAAATAGATGCTCACATGATATGTACTAAATATAATCCTCCTTTCATTAACATATACAGCCAACTCCAGTTGTAACACCAAGCCCAACCCCAAATCCTGGCTGTACTGGGTTCAGTCGTTTCTTTTTCGTATTGGCAGGTATGTGCTAAAGAACATTAGAATTAGAAGTCATACTTATGAAAGTATCTTTACTTAATAAGATACTTTTCAGAAAGTCAGAGTTGAGTTTGTTCCGTGGTCAAAAGGAAACCAGAGTGTGTCGATGTTGTTTAAGAATAGAGAAGAGTACTAGCAGTTAGTGTAGAATCTAAACAAATGAATAGAGTAAAGTTGTTGTTTGCAAATATAATCTTCACTTGTCGGCGGTGCGTGGGGGAGAGTTATTCGGTATCTTCGCGTTGCATCGCCACTTCCGCTTTTCTGGGAGCACTCATTGAGCACGGATATATTGTAGACATTGAGTTGCGAATGGTGGAGGAAGTATCATCCTACTACATAACCAATGGCCTTTCTTCATACTAATATATCAGTAGTATTACTTCTTCTTTTACACGGGGTAACAACCGCCTTGGCATTCGTCGGTGTTGTTCATCAATATTCAAACTCAATCTCTACACAACATCACATGGCATCCTCCCCTCAGACGTTACCAATAATGATAATGATATGATACACTGGGCAATCATCGGCCTAGGAGATGTATGTACAATCAAATCCGGTCCGGCATTTTACAAATCAGATGGTTCGACATTATCTGCGGTCATGAGACGCACGCCCAATGCAGCACAAGAATGGATACAAACTAATAAAGATAATCTACCTAACGATGTTAAAGGATATGACAATATTAAAGATATGATACATGACATGTCCTCAAATGGTAGAAAGTTAGATGCCATTTATATATCATCACCGCCAGGTTCACATCTAGAAAATGTACGTGCAATTTGTACTGCAATTGATTCACTCCCCTCCTCCTCCTCTTCCAAAACTAACAATAACAAAATTAAGGCAGTATACATAGAAAAGCCATGCGGGAGATGTGCATGGGAAACTAATGCAATGATTGATGAATTGAAACATAGGAATATTAAATTTTATCCTGCCTATGTTTCTCGAGCACATGAACGTACACAAGTTTTACAAAAGTTGCTTAAAGATGGGTTAATTGGGGATAAAGTTTTGAATGTAAAGTATACTCAGGTTGGTAGTAGTTTAGCTCGGGGATTAGATGATATTGGTAGTAAAAGTAGTAGTGACATACCATGGAGATTAAATGCTCAGTATAGTGGAGGCGGGTTAATAATGGATATGGGATGTCACATACTTGATAGACTCGATTATTTATTTGGCCCTATTTTAAATGTCAAGAGTAATGTATTACGAAAGGGAAAAGGTGAATCATACCCATTGGTGGAAGATTATGTTGCCATGACTGCAACTATTGATAAATGTAATTGGTCACCTATTAATTCCGAGAGTGCAACTGTTGATTGTACTTGGGACTTCTCACCACCAAACAAAGACGAGTCAAAAGAAGAAATAGACGAACTTATTATAACAGGTAATCAAGGATTAATACGAACGGGAGGCATGGGAGCAGGACTTCCTATTGACATATTAGACTTGAACGGCAAGATAATCAACACTATTGAATTCAATGCACCGCTACATGCCGCGCAGCCATTAATACAAGCTGTTGTTAATGAGTTACGAAATGTTAATGAAGATGGGTTAGAGAAGTTTGGCCTGACACGATCTCCTGCAAGAGCAGATAATGCCATACGAACATCTGAAGTTTTGGATTCTATATTGAGTAGTTATTATGGCGGCAGACATGATGAGTATTGGCGGAGGGTTGAGAGTTGGCCTGGTTTGAGTATAGGAGAAGAGGAATCATCATAGACTTTAGATACATCAAGCTTAAATGAGCATACATGTGCCATACGGAGTGTACTTTAGTTTACTAGTGATCCACATCTATAATTACAACATGTGCCAGCAGTGTGCATGCACAGCATTGCAGCAAACTCTAGCAAATTGACGATATTGGGTTTGCAATCGTCTGTGACACAGACACAAAACGTCTTTGAGACATTTCAGTTTTCCAACTTCAACTGAGACACAAACTAGATTCTATCTTGACCAAACGACACAATCAAACACCCATATCAAACTCGCATTCCCTGTCTCAACATTAATATATATATCGATAATAATAAGGTGAGCGAAACTTAATACACTCCCAACATAATCTACATCGCGTCCTATCGCGTCTATCATACAATGAACTACTTCGTTTACTTATCTTTATCATATTCATATCATTGTCTCAAATAAATAGGCTTAAATTTAAAAGGCCACATAAAACTTCTACAACTACAATCAATATAATAATCTTGATAATATCAAACATACAAACACACACACATACAAATACAAACACAATTGAAAATAACAGATACAAAATCATATCACCATCCCATAAGAAGATACGCGCTACATAATTATCACACACCACGCAATCTATCACCCGCCCGATACATATAAACATATCAATATCAATTCCATTTGACATTACATACTCAGATAAATCAGACACGAGATACATATTTTGAACAAGAATATTGAGAAGATGAAGTGGATAAAAACAACAATAGTAGTAGCAATTGTTTTATCTACCAACTCATGTCCATGTGTAAAGGGGCAAGATTTCGAGGACCGTCAAGTCCAAGAAGCTCAAGAAAGAAGGCTTGTGGACATAGCTACATTTGAAGCTCGTTGTGATGCTACAACAACATCTGGAGAAACAGGTAGTAATGCATATGTTGATTGTGTTGATGGTTTTGTTAAAGGTGATCCATCCACAACTTGTGCCACTGCATGCATTGTAAACGGAGTAAGCAAATGTTGTACTGGAGATAATGCATGTGATGATTTTACAGGAACAGGTGAGCAAAGAGCTATCCATTGTTTAAGTTTAAATTGGTTTGTTCTGAATCAGTTTGACTATTGTCACTTATTTTAACCGCTCCTCTTCTTCTCTCTCTATTACTTGTGAAGTTTGTAAAGATGGGTCATGCAGTGATAATTATGCTTGCTATGAAGCTATTATTGATTATGTGGTTGGTCCTTCTTGCACAGGAGAGTACTCGTGCTATGAAGCCAACATTGATAGTGTTGATTCTTCTTGCACAGAAGAAGATTCGTGCTTTAGAGCTCGAATTGGCAGTGTTGATTCTTCTTGTAAAGAATCTGTCTCGTGCAGCGGTGCTCTATTCAGTGGTGTTGATTTGATCAACTCGTGTAACGGAGGCGGATCTTGTGTTGGAGCCAATGATGTTGGGGCATTTGATGAATTGATAGACTGCTGTAATGATGATACTCAATGTGAGGATAAAGATGGACTTGATATTGTTGATGCTGGTGGACCTAGCTGTGTAAGTAGTACATGCTTATTATTATCAAATATCGCTTCACCGTTTGTCAAATGACTCACACAATGATGATATAATGACAGCTTCTTGCCCTTAAAATGTTCCAGGAACGCTGTGATGCTACTTCTGATGGAGAGGGATATGTTGATTGTGTTGATGGTTTTGTTAAGGATACTACTACAACTTGTGCTACTGCATGTGGTAATACAGATCAGGGTGGAGTCAATACGGATGGCACAATCAGTTCTGGCTTCACAGGCAAAGGTAAACAAAGAGAGGTTTTGGTTGGTGTTTTTATGTTGTTTATGAATCTTTTTGGTCGTATCATATCACTTACACAAACCATTCCCCTTCTTCTTCTCTCTCGTTAAGTTTGTAAAGATGGCTCATGTAGCGATCGTGGTCTTGGTTCTTTTGCTTGCGGAGGTGCAAATATTGATTATGTTGTGGGTCCTTCTTGTACAGATGAGTTCTCGTGTTCGCTTGCTACAATTGGTAGTGCTGATTCGTCTTGCAACGCTTTTGCCTCGTGTTCGCTTGCTACAATTGGTAGTGTTGATTCGTCTTGCAAAGGTGATAGCTCGTGCAATAATGCAAACATTGGTAGTGTTGATTCGTCTTGTAACGATAATGCATCATGCCTAAGAGCTCAATTAAGTGGTGTTGACTTGATCAACTCGTGTAATGATAACATCGCTTGCAAGGATACTGCTAGAGGTGGGGCGTTTGATGAATTGATTGACTGCTGCAATGATAAGGATGATCAATGCAAGGATAAAGATGGACTTGATATTGTTAACACTGGTTGTGTAAGTTATGTGAATGTGTATTTAATGCTTGTCAAGAAGTCAAACGACTCACTTTCTCTCATTCATAAACATATTGACAGCCTAATGCACCCAGTGGAATGCCGTCTGATTCTCCAAGCAGCTCGAGTCAGCCCTCATATGAACCCTCAAGCAATCCGACGAGTAGTGGTATTCCCAGTTTGGTGGTAAGTTTGTCTATTTTTGATCAACAAAAGTGATCATATCATATGTCATATGAGTCTTTTTATCTCCTGCCGTCTTCTCACAAACTCTCTTCCATCTCTTTCTTTCTCTTCTATCATAGCCGTCCGACTTGCCAACCCTGATTACACCGCCTTCATCTCTGCCGTCAGTCGTACCATCGATAAGTACTGAGCCGTCATCTTCGCCTACCATGGAGCCCACTGTGAGTGATGCCAAGTCGGCCAAGAAGAAGCCCAAGTCCACGAAGAAGAAGACGATGAAGAAGAAGAGGGGTAAGGGCAAGAACGCCAACCCGTGGGGGTGAAATTATCTGTATTGGTTATTGAATGTGAAAAAAAGAGTATGGGTAAAAGGGAGTGCATGTAGTTGTAATAAACAACGTAGACGTAGTATATCAAACATGTAACAGAATAAAAATTAGTTTTGCTTACTTTGGCCTTGGTTGTATGTCATTCAGAGTGTATAAAGCTCAGTTTACTAGTGATACATCTACACATCTAATAATAGCATAATCAACCTGAGGCTTTTGCTTTTGTAATTCCCCAATACATCTCAATAACCACTCATCTTCTTCTTGCCAACCAATCCCACCTTGCAAAGAGGACAAGACGAGTTTGTTGCCAACCAAGTTTGTAAACAACTTTCATGCATAGTATGCCCGCAGTTGTTCACCTTTCGTAACAATGGGTCCTCCTCCAACTTATCATAACTACCCAAACAGATTGGACATCTTCCGTCTTCTTCCCCAACTTCATCCATTGCAGAATCCAACTCTGCAAAGTATGACGATGGACTAATCTTCTCCGTGTGTTCTTCATACTCCTCAGTAGTCAAAGCTAAGAAGGCTTCTCCTTCTTTTGGTCCTGCTTTGCCCACCCGCTCTGTAATCTCCATCAACCCCTCATACTGTGATCGTACAAGTTGAAAGAAGAAGATGAGAAGGGTAAGAACAGACAGAAAATGCACAACATTTATCAACTCAAGCTTACCGTCAAGCCCTCCACATCCATTGCATCGCCTTGTGCTTCGTTTAAACGGCTTTCCACCTCACCCCGATACACAATGCCACGCTCATTACACTTCATGACTGTCAATGTAGCCGAGGGTGCTAGATTGAGACTATCGAGACTCTTGGTACCGTGCATCTCTTTACTAAACTCCATCTTGGGACGTGTAAGAAGGAGAGTGAATCCAGCCGATGAGAGAGGCTGGGAGAAGGCTCCGCCACCTTGGGCTGATGGTCCAGTAATGGTGTTCTTCTTCTTACTTTTGTTCTGGTTGGGTACGAGATGATCTAATCGGCGGTATACCTCACTCAAGGAATCATTCTTATTGAATTCTTCCACTACTGATTTGTCTTGAGGTAGACGGATTCTCAAACGACATAGTTGATCTAACGGGATAGTTGACTTCTTTGTCGTTTGATCTGCTGGCATTTTACTATCCTCTTCGGTTGTGACTGAGGGTGCAGTTGTTGCGGCCGAAGAAGTGGAGGCTAGGGTATAGCCTTGTCCCCATTTTGAAGGATGTGTCTTGGGCAAGTGCTTTTGTTTGTAACCAGGTGGGGCAAACACGTTCTTGCCAAGCCCCATAGGCATACCGACCATACCACTAGCACCAGGATGAGTAGAGGGAATGCCGCCTCCCATACTTCCCATACCTCCACCACCAAACTGTGGCCCACCCATTCCATCCTCATCCCAATCCATCTCCTCATTTTCGTCATCACTACTGTCATCATCCTCACTACCACTTGAGTCTTCATCATCATCGTCACTTGATTCATTATTCCAAGCGGCAGCAGTAACCGAAGACTTATGTGCAGGCTTTGGATGGTTATGACCGGCTCCTTCCGTAAGTGCCTTGAACTGCACCTGTAGCTTCCCAGCTCGGATAAAGTCACCATTGGTCGCTGCCTCATTCATACTCTTTTGTAAAACCTCTAAACGATTAATCTCTTCTTGTAGTTTCCCGGCTAAGATGAAATCACTATTGGCCGCGGCTTGTTGCATCTGTTGACGACGTTGCTCTACTGGATCCAATGGAATATTTGGTTTCTTCTTGTATGGATTGCGTACCTGTGGTTTCTTTGCTGCTGCCGGCTTCATCTCGTCTTCCTTATCTTCGTCCATCTTTGAATCTAATACTGGTGGAGGTTTAGCAGCCGCATGTTCAAGAGAACTATCAATACTACTACTCTGCTTTGGCATTGATACCTTACTCAATAGAGATTCTAATTTCGGAAGGAGAGGTTGGAGTTGATCAATCTGAAATACTCCTCCACTACCTAAACTTTGACCGAGAAGCGAAGCACTTTGTTGACCAATTGCATTGGCCTTACTACTATTACGATTACGGCCCAGGGAATTGTCATCTGACCACGTCCTAACCTCTGTCAAGATGGATTGCCGATTCTCATAAAAGTGAGCTTGAATGATATTGCCAAAGGCATCTAAATTGTTTGTGCTACTGCTCATCTTTGACAAAGTTGATCGTTGTAGAGATGATTTGATGGGTTCGATGATTGCATGCTTGACCGTGCCGACACGAAGTACATCCTCATATAACACAACTTGTAATGGCACGCCAATCTCTTGCTTCACAGTCTGACCGGACAATGTATGACCTGTGCTTTGAAAGTCTCCGTCCTTGACAGTACCTTCCCATCCACCGTGACCAGGTTCTAAATAGTATGGATGTTCTGAGGGTAGAGAAGGATATGTTGCATGTTAGATATATGCTTGATTTACACAAGATAAAAGAGATTGGTAACATACAGTACTTACCCACACCTAGAATCAATCCTTGAATAGAAATCAAAACTTGATATAAACTCGAATGTTTGCTATTCCACTTCGGTCCTTCCCATGTACCAAGTAATGATAGACAAACCTTTCCATCAGCATATAGGTTGGGACCAAAGCGTACACGACCACCACCAGTGGTTAACAACTGCACCTTGGGATTTGTATTTGGATAATCATTTGGAATATAAATGTCAAATGCAAAGACCTGGAGTATTATGTTGAGGTTGGAGGGTTGAACGAGAGGGTGAAAGTTAGCCAACTACCATCGTAAAGAATCACAAATACACAACAAAGGATAAGACAGACTTAGATAGACTTACCCCACCCGAATATGGAGTAGGCCCAGGCAGTGGTGCCGTAATTAGTGCCCGAATGTATTGTGGAGTTTCTATTAATGGTTAACGAGAAGGGGGAGTTAGAATATATATCACATGAGCACACATCATATGTCATACCTCAGCTACACAGAACAACACAACTATAAAACAACATACCTTCATCAAACCGTAACCAAATACTGCAATTTGGATCAGACGGTAGGTCGTTCTTCAATCCATCCAATTCCTTAAACAAACGTTTTAAACACTTGTTTGGTACTGCCAAATCATCTTCAGCACTTGACGATGATGATGTATACTTGTTGTAAAATACAGATGTTGAACGTATATTCTCGGCACTATCACATCGTGGTGTTTGTTGGATGAATTGTATCCATTCCTTGGATGGATGTGTTGGTTTACTACGTGCTGTATTTAGATCGTTTGGTTGGGTAGGGGGTGCTTGTTTCATACTAGCGGCGGCAACAGTATGGGATTGCTTAGATGCATCAGCGGCAGCCTCGGGAGGTTGTTTCCTCTCATCTCCCTTCCACATCATCCCCATCGTATCATCTTGAGATGCAGCGGTGTCCTTCTTATCCCCATTGGCATAAGAAGTAGCAACTTTGGCATTAGCACTACTACTCAAACTACTACCAACATTAGCACCACCTCTCATCAACAATTGTATCTTAACCTGTTTTTCTTTCGAAGATAATGTATCATCCTTCATTGTTTCTTGTATTAATTGACGTCGTTTAGCTTGTGCATCGTGATCTTCCAAACTACTAGCAGCTGTTTGGAATGGTTTGGGTAGTATCGTACTTCCCTTTTTACCCCCACCCTCACCACCACCTTCTCCTCCGCCTGCGCCATCATTAACAGAACTAACCCTAACATCTAAAACCTCCCCAGCTCTCACAACTTCACCCTTTTCATTCTTTACTAACTTTTCATTCCTCATTGACAATTCTTTACGTTTCTGTACTAATTTTCTATTTTCGGAATCTTCCTGCCATCGTTGTTTGGCTAATTCACGTGCTTTACGATCTGCCTTCTTTTGTTCTTTGATTTTAGTAATGCGTTCTTGACGTTCTTTGTTTGATAGGAATTCATTGGAGTTGGGGGAAGTGGAGTCAGTAGATGAGAGTTTGGCAGTTGAGTTTGCTGTTGATTCATGAGACCAAGCTGGTGGTGGTTGAGAGGAGGTTGTAGGGGGGTTTAATTCGGAGATCTTTATCTCAAGATTAGTGCATATTGCTTCAATTAATGAGTTACGTTCCTCCACTGCTGCTTCATTGCCGCCAACTGAAGTACTAACAGGAGGAGTATACTTTAATACCTGAGAAGCATTGATGTTATCAGAATTGATTGTACTTTGTTGAAAGCCTACGGCACCCAATATATCTAATGCACCAACAACTTGTACAATGTGTTGTTGTATCTTTGGATTGGATAATTTTATTGTTGTATAATCCTTCTGTTGTTGATTACTTGCACCATCTTGATTATTGGTAGCATTACGAATCAATTTTTTTAGGATTGTGGAAGTGGTGGTTATTGTTTGGGAAGAGTTGTTATCGTAGAATTCTGATAGGATTATTGATACTACTTCATTCATGATTGTATATGGCTATATTATTGTGTTAATTGATATTAGAGGAGAGTAAAGGAGCTATCAATATGGCATATCAAGAGGAGAGGAATAGATTTTTGATATGAGAATTTTTGTGAAGGATACCGAGGATACCGGTGAAATGATCAATGTATCTCTATCCAGGCTTCGTAGAAGGCTAGAGCTTACTTTGATAACTAAATGGGAAATACCAAGAACTTATGAGATGTGAGATGATTGATGAAGACTAGAAACACTTAACATACGAACTTATTAGAAGAGGTATCATATAGATGGTAAGAAGCCTGCAGCTGCCGCGTAACAATCTCTAAACAGTACGATAGCATATGGTGTTTAGTTTAGACAGAAGAAGAAGTGCGTCAAAAGACAGGGCCATATCGTCTTTCACCTTCCCCTCTTTTCTCCTCCTCCCAGCATACTCTCTCCGCTTTTAACTTTACCTGTACATCTCAAGCCATGGAATTATCAGTACTAACAACTCCGAGCCACTTCTCAGTCTCCTCCAGGTTCCACTTAGCACCCTAACATACATACGATGGAAGGAAAGAAGTTAGATCATATTATATGCACATCAATACGTCATAGTTCATGTCTCTCTTTCTCTTACCTCATTCTTACTCATGGCATTGACCAATACATATCCTTTCTGAACATTTCTATGCACCCCTCCTTCTCCATCTTCTTCAGTGGTTGGAACATCTAAATGAATAGCACTTTCAAAGTAATTCAAAAAGTCGGAATTACTTAACCACATTCCTTTATACCACCGTTCATCCTTTTTATCATTCTCTGCTTGTTCATTTGATATTGTATTATTACCACTATCATCCCCCTCTAATAAGAATTCAGGAGGAGAGCCGGCAGCGGATAAAGTCGAAGGAAGATTCTCTCCAGGCTGGAAGATGCGCGTTTCACAGTTTATGAAGACGAAGGAGAGACGGTTGTAACATATGTTAGTATATGTAGGTTACAAGGGCAATCAAATATAGGCACATAAGTTCAAATGAAGTAGTCAATCACCGGGACTTCATAATAAACGCTTGAAATCACATGTAAAACAACACTAACGGGACTTTCCTGACACCATCCGATCCGTAATACTACGAATGTTGTGGTGTCTCCATATAACTTTGCAAGATTAATAGCACATCGTTCACCTGCCAATTTGGCAGTAGCATAGGCAATGGCATCACCACTTGTTGCAATTAATGATTGGTTTAATGGTATTGTACCACATTGTGGATCTGACGATGGATATATTGATAGTGGTCCGTAGTTTTGATCATCTTTATATCCTCCCATTACATGATTTGATGATGCTAATATAACTCTTTGTACTTTGTTGATTGATTTGTAGATTTTGTTTTATTCATGTAGAACACAAAGATTAGAACACAACAATGCATAACACCGCATTAAATTCATCGAATATATAAACTTACCTTTACAAATAACAGCCAATTGAAAGATATAAAAGACGTGATCCATACTCTGTGCACTCTCACTCCATGTTGCATTGGGGTATGGGTTGACAGCTGAGAAATGTACAAGACAATCTGCCTCCTCTAATGCCTTCTTTATTGCAATAGCATGCTCTGCTGATGGATTGCCTAAATCACATGGTAATAGTATAGCATCGGGATGTTTTTGTTTTGTTGATTTGGGTGTTATAAAGTTGGGATGCTCGATTAGATAGACTTTATATTGTGATGATGTGGTGGAAGTAGATGTAGTAGTCGAAAGGAGATGATGAGATAATTTTGTGCCGAGATTACCAAGACCACCTGTAATGACGATTGTTTTAGTAGTATTAGCAGATGATGCGGTATTATTATTACTGCTGTTGCTCATGGTGTTGGTTGTGGATAAGATATTCAATGTTAGCCAATGCAACCCGAAAAGAGAGAGCAGTGGCGATACAACGATAGATTCCCAGCAAAAGATTATTATTTATTATGTACAATGCTCGTGTGCGTGTGGTATATCCAGTGTAAATGATATATCCTCCTTTCTTATAGTATATCTCCTATCTATTTAGATGGTATTGTCTAGTTATAATCTCTTGTACTTGAAAAATCTCATCGCTGCAAACAATAATATAATATGAGACGACAATACTGGGCCATCATCTCTGCAATCATATTTATGTTGATATGGTTCATTTCATTAATATTAACAACGATATCACTTGATAGGGTTAATGCTTCATCATCAATATCTACACCTAGTTATGATTATAGCAGCAGCCATCAACTAAAACAGAATGATGATATTGCAATAGATATTCCTGGTATAGAATTGCAACTATCTCCACCAAACAATAATGATGATGATGTTCCAATACAAGTAGTATACACAAACTATACCACAACTCCATACAACAAACCATCAAAAGGCATAGTATTACTACTACACGCTTGTAGTCATTCTGCACTCAAATTCTTCACATCATCACCTAATTGCAAATCATGTATCGGACTATCAGAAGAGTTATGTATTGTACGATTAGTTATACAATATGGATACATGCCAATAGCTGTATCAAGTATAAATAGAGTGAATGGATGTTGGTCTAATAAAGATATACCAAGGATACAATATGTATTAAATTATTGGTCTGAACATATGCATCGAGATGAGCATCATGGTCAAGTTATTTATGCAATTGGTGCATCAAGTGGTGGATCATTCGCATCACAATTACTTGTTAGTAATATGGTTGATGGGGCATTAGTTATGGTCATGTCGTTAACAAATAATGTTGTAAAGAGATTAAAAGAAGAACCACCGAAAACACTCTACCTGGCACCAATGCCAGAGATACAAATACACTCACAAGATGTGAGCAAAACTATCACGATCTCATATCTACTTCATCAACAAGTAACAGAAGAATAAAGGAATACATTAGATTAGATACAACTACATGTAAATCAATACCAGTAACCACACATTACTTAATACAACGTATACCACACATGACAAACAATCATGCAAACCATCTCATACATTTATTAAAACAAGCAAATCATATAGACAAAATAACAAACATGTTATTAGTTGATCCAACTAAATCAAATTGGCGAGATATAATAACATCCAATAGGAAGAATAAGACATATTGGTTGGATATATATGATTTATCACCGGGTATATCCACAGTAGCAAAGGCGTTACATAGATCATGGGCATATCATGAGTATTGTTCAGAAGTTGTTTTACCTGCTTTGAGATTCTTTGAAGAGCATTCTATGCAGTGAAGGCATAAGAAGGCGTCTGTGCATCATGTTATTAGTAAAACAGCGTGCATTGCATGTCGTGACTATCTCTGGTGTCTGGTATCGTAGGTGAGGATATAGCATTCTTGTCAAACTAGAGTAACTAACATAAACGAATCTAACGATATTCATATTCTCGAGATACACATACATTATCATTACATAAAACTTTTAGTCTACTAGGCACATTAAAGTCTCAAAGCAACACACAAATATCAATCCCCTCATAACCCACACTACTACTTCGCTGAAAGATGCTTAATCTTTCAACCCTAAAGGATCCTCTGGAAGTTGAATGGCACATCTCTTCTTCTTTAAGTCAACCTCGCACGTTGGCCACATTGTACAAGATGGCAGCGGGTCATTACTTTCACTTGATAATACATACTCTAGTCCCTCACTACTTCCACTCGAGGTAATAGCAAATGAATGACGAGAAGACCCTGACCTGCTCTTGCTCCTTCTCCTATGAGAGCCACTTCGGCGGCGCAATGAATGTACCTTCTTCTTCTTCATCCCCCCCGAGTCATCTTTCATCTGCTCTTCAACGGTATCAGGTTGAGCTGTACTGCTACCGATGCTTATGTTGTTTCTCACCATTGAAAAGATGAATGTTGGGATAGCACAAGGCATACTAATCCTTTCTTGCCCTCCATTTAACTTGACACCCACAATTGCCTTAACAGTCGATGGTAATTGAATATACTGCAATGATATACAATTCCAAAAGGCATTAACACCAATCGTTTCCACACTGCCACTTTCCTCCTCCTCACATAACTGAACCTCGCTTAGTGATTCACAACCGTAGAATGCCTCATACCCAATAGCACGAACAGTAGACGGCACCTTAAGTACCTTTAATGCCTTACATTCATAGAATGCACAATCCATAATCTCTTCCAATCCATTATACATATTCAAACTTTCCATTGCCTTACATGATCTGAATGCTGATTGTTCAATAACCTTCACAGTCGATGGTATATCCATTGATTGTAATGATATACATTCTTTAAATGCTCCCACTTTAATTTCTTGTATACCCTCCCATAAATCTACTAATTGTAATTGTTCACAGTATGCAAATGATTCATTACCAATAATACGTACTGTTCCTGGTATAGTTATATTTTTAAGTGATATGCAGTGACTAAATGCTTGACTTTCAATAACCTCCAATCCAACACTTAATTTAACAACTTGTAGATTTGTACAATCATAGAAACAACCCACACCAATAACTTTCACACTTGATGGTAACTTAACACACTTTAAACTATTGCAATTATAGAATGCTTCCTTTTTAATAATCTGTTGTTGTAATATATCATCGACAAATTCAATATGTTCAAGATTTGTACAGTTTTTAAATG
>Ga0214480_100830_pt1 | contig 14912 bp, 9 predicted proteins | sample M1_20Mar14CPVII9_3_FD_165042 | JGI IMG/M metagenome (GOLD analysis project Ga0214480, IMG submission 165042) | Marine eukaryotic communities from Monterey Bay, California, United States - M1_20Mar14CPVII9sort6BwellE17 | ecosystem: Environmental > Aquatic > Marine > Unclassified | place: USA... | reverse complement strand
ATATAATTGTAAGTAGACCAAGTACCCCACCACTCCTTTCCTTCTATAGCATGATGTTTAGTAAACAAATCCCATTGTAATACAGCATCTTCTTCGATAGTTTTTGGTGCGTCTGGGCTGCCATTCATTTGGTATAGTTGAGTGGAAGATGATTGTTGTTGTTGAGAAATGATAGATGATGTATGAGGTGATATAAAGGCATTGCAGTATACTATTTCACCCACTACCAGGATAAGGAGGATAGAGAGTATCAGCATGATATGTAATAGAGCTATTAGAGGACCAAATGCTATAAAGTTCTTGCTTAGTAGAATGAACCTGAATGTTTCGTCACTCAATGGTCATATAAATTATTAGAAGTCACACTTTTTTAAATATTACTGGTTTCAATGCATTTTTGAACAGCTCTCATGCTTCCTAATTATTCTGGTATGTCAAACTTCTTCTAACTCAAAATTTTGACTGAGATATGACCACTTATATTTTTCGATTTTGACCGAGCTCAAACCTCAAACCTGAACTTTTCGTCACCCTAATAACTACATAGTAAACCACATACGGGAATAAAAAACTCCTTTATAACGAAACTTACATCTATTCCTCTAAACAAACACACTAAACACGACATATATAAGCTTTTCTACCCCCTATACAGCTGCTACACGTGATGTATTATGTTCAGCAGCAGTTACTCTTATACTTTCTTCATTAAGAGTCTCATCGTCCATCAACTCGGTGCACTTTTCAACCAAATCTTTAATAAAGTCATCCGATACTTGCTTGCTATTATCCCCGATATTCCTTCCTCTAAACGCTGCTTTAAACTTACCAGAGTACACATTATTATTATATAAATAACCATTATTCTGCTGCAACTTAATCTTATCCAACTCTCGAATAGCAATGATTGCTAAGTCCACGTCCGACATTTCAATAGCAATATCCGTCCTCAATTTAATACACTTTCGTAATAGCCATAATGCATTATTGTTGACTACTGTTGGTGCCTCCTCCACTTCTGCTTGCCGTTGTGCTTCTTCTACTTGTTCGGCTCCTTCTCTCTGTTCATTTAGTACTACTTCATTATCCTCGGCTGTTGTATTATCTACAGGTAGTGGCGGTGGTATAGTAACCACAGTGTTGATAAGGTCATCTACATCCGACTTGTTGATATTTGATGGCGTTTTACGATTGTATACATGCAACAATATAGCTCTCTTGTTGGTAACATTGAGAGTTTTGATATGATCGATGCCCTTCTCGACATTTGCCATGCATATAGGTAGGAGACGAACATGCTCTTCCTTTTCTTTCCTCTCCTTCTCTTGCTTCTTGGCTGCCTTCTCTTCATCTGTCTTCTTCTTTTTGGCACGAGACAATTCGGCCTGATCATCTCTTTCTTTTTGAAGCTCCGCCATAGACGCTGTGAGTTCGTTATATGTTTTGATTTTCGACAATTCAGCTGGACCATTCAAGATACGGGCATAACTGTTAATGTTCCCACTGATAATGTCAATACGTCTACGAGCAATTCTCCTCTTGGCGTATCTACCTACACATTGATCTATGATGGCACCTATCTGGATATCATGTGGTGTAGGGTTAAGTAAGTCAACCTGCTCGTTAGATATTGCAATGTCCAAATGAGTAGACGGAACAAGATTACCACCCGTATGCCAACCATGAGTTGCCGCCACGAAGTTAGTCATGTGACAAAAGAGTTCACCCGCAATAGATCTACTCCTCCCTTCTGGCCATGACGACATAACTACCTCGTTAATACCAATTACATTAACAAATACATAATCATCATCGTTTGGGTGGTCGGCCTTATCAGACATGTACTTCTCCATTAGGTGTGTTGGTGTTAAAGAGAAAGCTGAATAGTCTTTATCAAGTGTAGTCTGCTGCATTGTGGTGGATGATGTTGAGCTCTCGGTTAACTCCTTTGATGAGTCGAGTAGAACAGATGGGTCTTCCTTGGACGTCAAGTAGCAGCCACGAAGTTTGGCCATATCATCCAGATGAACAAACCCAAGTTTCATGACCTTCACTAGATTGTCTTTCGTCCATTGGTTATTAAATGTATCAAACAATGAGCATAACTGCCTGCGTTGTCCGTCACTCATGTGCTGCCAAACAGCAGGCATGGCATCCATCAGACTTGTACGTGCTTGAAAGAACTTGTCGGCAGACTCAACATTAACTGCATTCTTCTCCAACCATACTTTGAATGGTACACGCTTCGAAGGGCACATATTGACTCTTACAAATGATTTCCTCCACGCATCACCTTTCTCAACTTCAGTTATACCCTGGTTGACGATAAGAATGAGCTTGAATTGATCAAGTACTCTTTTATTATATGTCTTGATGGTATCAAGAAGCTCCCGAGCCCATTGCTTATCTTTCTTTGCAACTTGTTGATCGTATGCTTGAGACACTTGGGAGGTATCACCCTCCTCCTTAATAACAAGTATTTTATACTCACTGAATATCTCTAATGCAGATGGATCGAGATGACTTCCAAATCCATCGAGCGAGAACACTACCCACTTATCCGGATGATCACGGATCACAGGCATTTCTCGAATGCCCTTGCACATTCCCTCACTCATGGCAGCCCATGCCTCATTAGTCATGTATGCACTTGGAGTCATCACGACACAACTCCCTGGAGGTGAGTTGTGATTCTTTGGCATATCTGATAATGTCTTTAGTTCATTTGACTTGCCCTTTGCCAAAAATATCCGTGGCCCTCCAGCACCACCTGCAGAGCCAATACGAACAGTAGTGATACTATCACGGGAATCCGAATTGTTCTTCTCGTGTTTCTTCTTTTTTACGTTACCAATAATACGTACATTACCATCACTTGCCATCATACATGATTCGTCTAGGTTAAGTATGAAGTGATCAACCATCTTCAAATACTTCTCCTTCTCTTCTTCGTTCTCTGGCACCTTCCATCCATTCTTCTGTCTTTGTTGCTCCAATGCTGTAAAGTATAAGGACAGAGAAAGTGAGTTACTTAGCAACAGTGTAACATTATATACATACATTGGCATTAACATAAATCAGCTTACCAAGTTCAAACGTCATATGGGTGCGAAGTAGCTTAGCCGATGTGATCGCTGTTCGGTTTGTTGTCGTAGACTGCGCTGTTACAACCCGACCGTTACCTGTCAGCCTCTTCAACGCTTTGATACGTATCAAATAATCGTAATGATTCTCCGCCGATTTCCATTTTACCCTTTTAATCTCAGCAATGAATGTAATCATCTCCTTTCGAGACATGCCTTTGTTGTTATTGTCTCGAGCCACGGCAATTTGCATAAGAAGATTACGATCGGCTTCTGTTGTTAGTTTATTACCTCCATCATCATCTTTGCTCCTATCGAATAGACTAAGGTTATTCTCCTCTTCATCTTTATTGCATGATTTTGACATGAGTTCTACTCTCTTGTGCCAACGGCTTCGTAGTGTTTGTCTAGGTATGGACAAACTCATTCCTTCGTACTCCTTCTCAATATCATCCAAGGCGAGTTTCATGTTACCATTCGATACGATTAAAGATCTAATCCCGACTTCCATAGCTAATTCGTAATCTGATCCCTTCTCTTCCTTCTTATAAGTACCCCTCTTCACAGCCTTGGGTTTCACTTTTGGCTTTGGCGGTGCCTTGGTTGGCGCTGGTTGTTTGCTTGTTGTAAATTTACCACTACTAACACCTGTACTTTTCTTTGGACGACCCGGTTTAAGATTAATATAACCAAGCATGGATTGGGCTTTCCTAGCTTCTTCTCTTTGACCCTCATTCTCTGGACGCCAATCTGATACTGTAGGTTTTCGTACTTTACCCGTAGCAAGATTTAATGATCCACGTGCAGTCTTAATCCCATGTTTATTCTTAGTGGTAAGAAATTTATCCATTAATCCTTCTTTTACTGCCGCATCTTTTGCACCACGTTTACGTTTATTTTTACTACTATTCGTACTACTACTCTTAGTTTTGTTGTTGGCATTAGATGTGGACGTTTGTGTACGTGATTTTTTATGCACAACCTTTTGTTTCTTTTGAACACGAGATGATTCATCTTCGTCTTCTTCGGATGCCGAGTTTAATTCGAGGACATTGTTATCGTGAGTTGCTGCTGTCGATTTAGCTGATACTGATTTATTGTTGTTACGTTTAGATCGCATATTATTATATTGATTTATTGTGTGGGGTGCTAATATGATGGCGGAGTTAGAGTGAAATAATGTTAGAATTTCATGGTTGTGCAAATAGACATATAAAATCATAGATATAGTATCGTATATCCTCCCTCTATTATCTCTTCTAACATACCACTTTAACGATATCATTTGCAATTAATAATGGCATTTATCATTTGCAATTAATAATACCACAAGTAACCTTCTTGCCTAATCGTTAATGGCACAACCTCAACATCTTGCCCAATCTAATCTTGGTTTATACCGTAAATTGATATACTCACACACACTTTCGCATATAGACATCAAATATGATGGGAAAGTGACTTACTTATATTATTATTTGTTGTCTACGACTACGTATAGTTGATAGGAGTGGAGGCCAATTGATGTTGCAATGTTTTGCTATGACGATGCACCCTGAGCGTTTGAATATAAATGCCCACAAGAGGCAATGGTGCAAAATACATACGTTTTTATAGCATTTTTGAACAGATCATATCAAGACGAAACATTTTGATATATTAAACACCTGATAATTATCAATATTCGTTGAGTTATAAACTCCTAAAGATCTACGTATAAACTACTTAGTACTGACGAAAGTACTGTGACGAAATTTTTTTCAGGTGACGAAATTGATTCAGGTTCATTCTATGCAGTGTGCAGTGGATAAATTATGATATGAGTTATCTCATGTTCATCTACCTAATGTAGGATACTCATTTTTCATCAGTGCTTTGTTGTCTATTATTGTTGCACTGCAATGAAGGACTCTCTACGCCAACGATGGCATTCCTCTATAAACTGCCTTGTTAATGAGTTATACTCTCAGTGTTGCTGTTCATCATCAAGTGTAGAGGCAGCGTTATCGACTCAGGATACCCCTAAAACAATAACTTCATCTAGCTCAATTTCTTTATTGTCAAACAATTGGCTTGCAAAGGTTGAAGCTTTATACAATGAACCACATCGTGCATATCACAATATGATGCATGTTGAAGATGTATTGGCATCTTTAGACTTTCTCATGGCGGCTGATGCACAGCCGAAAGAAGAAAGCAATACTTTTTCAGAAAAGGATTTTTCAATTACAACTCTCGCTGCTTTCTTTCATGATGTTATATACAACCCAAAATCATCTACGAATGAAAAAGATAGTGCTGAGTTATTCCTTGAGTTTGCATCGGAACTTTATAATGTCATTGTTAATGATATATCATCTTCTTCCAAGGAGAAAACAAATGACACTGCAAAACATAATATGCATGAAACATTACAATTACAATCAAATATGATGATATCACAAGTTGAACAATGTATAATAGCAACCGCTACGCATATAGCAAGTGCCAATAAGGCACGGGAATCTAACAATACTCTTATAGCTACATTCCTCGACGGTGACATGTCGATATTAGGGAAGGATACAAAACGATACAATACATATGCATCACAAATCAGAAATGAATATGAGTTTGTAGAACGTACTATATATTGTGAAAAGAGAGCAGAGATATTGGAGTCATTTCTTCCAACAATGGAGAATGATAATATATCCAAGTCATCACCGACATCAAACGAGCAAGAAAAGAAGCATTTGTATATTTATGCAACAGAAAAAGGAAGAGAGTGTTGGGAGAATCAAGCACGAGAGAATTTGAGGAGGGAGATAAACATGCTACGAAGTGGCGTCATCCCTGACGAGAATAACAGCTGATATAGTACTTCTAATACTACATTACATATACCCAAGGCGTTTCACTCAACTAACATGACAGCTCTATACATATATTATCTATCCCAACAACAATTTGAGTCGTCAATAATCAGTTCTATCCGGCTGTGGTATCGGCAGTGCCACATTCGATGTAAAGGATGCCAATCCTCTTTCATGTTCTGGGACAAACTCTAAGTAATCATCTGAAGTTGCCTGTGCACCATTCTTACTCCACAGCAGTGAACTTTCCATAGATGCATTATCATCAAACATGACGAAATCATCCGTCTTTTTTCTCTTGGTAAGGCCAAAGAAAGATAAGATGCCACAACATCTATCACTTGAATCACTCGACGATCTTGTTAATGGACTAACTCTAGCGCCTGTATCAGACATGTTATCCTTCATACCCCACATGGCAAGGCCTCTATGCACCTCTAACCCTGCTAGTAATATAAATATTATGGCAAAGAATACTTTAAGTCCCTCAATTGTCTTCACCCCCTCTTTACTTAACATCAACGCCTCATAATTATCATTAAGGAATTCAATAAAGGCAGGCCATGATACCACAACTGCCACAAATGCAGCAATATCTAACAAAGCCGCAAGGAAACCAGCTATTGCACTAGCTCGTAATCCTCTTCTATTACATGCGCCGGAGTAATACCCAATAGCACCTGAGAATGCCCCCAGGGCGAGGATTAATCCATAGGCTATACATGCACCCATAATTGAGGTGACACTGCTAACCATGGCTCCATATACTATTAGGATTATACCAAGGCATATATCTATCCCGTGCAGTGCTCCCACAGTGTAGGATGCACATTTAACTCCACATGATGGTGACGAAGATGAGTCACCACCGCCGCCACCACCAAAACTTCGTGTTCTTGTCGATGCACGTCTATCCACATCACCTTGTTCGACTGCTGCTGCTGCTGCTGCACTTCTTTTTGATCTAGACGATCTTGTCGATCTGTCTGATGTTGCAAAAGAACTCTCGGGTGATGGACCTGATGGCTGACCAGCAAGTTGGGAACTTCTTGAGGATGATGATGATGCTGGTCTCTTCTTTTTCTTCCTTGCTTTTCTACCCGCAGAGGATGATCCCTTTGATGCAGTTCTACTTGATCCCCGGCTTTTACCAGAGTATTGTGGGTCTATCATTCTTCTTTTATTTGTGTGTTTATTATGTCAATAATGTTTATATTCCTAAGTCTGGGAGTGGTCGAATGATATGTTAGCATTATTTGTGCATGAGATGTGAACAACTAATTGCATGTTGTAAATAAAATTAGCCCATAAATACGAGCTGTAACTTTAATGTTGGTATACTACACCCAGCCCAACTAACCAGCTGAACCACTTGTGATATTTCACACATCTTACATATTTCAATTGCAAATCGCAAACCTCCACCGCCGCCGTTCAGAGAAATACTTACCACCTATTATATTAATTATAATTAATTATATTGGGTAAGAGTTATATGTACGACAAGATGCTCAAACCCAGTTTATTGTTTATTGTATAAATTCATATGATAAGCCAAGCGTTCATGATCTTGCTTTATTTCCTGCTGCCTGCGGCCTGCGTGCTGCTCTTTATGTCAATGTACGATCGATACGGATGCGGTACGTGTGTGTGATACGATAGTGAAGTTGACATATCCATACCGCCTCCTACAATACTATGTGTAAAATATACCATTAGGCAATTGAAACATATTAGAATATTAACCTGATTAGGCAACTAAAATATATTAGAATATTTTGTTCAGGTTTGTATTAGATAATAAAGTAGTGAAAGTTTTATTGCAACAAAATGGCTCGTACCAAACAATCCCTGAGGAAAACGAGCAATACCAACAATAATGGAGAACAAATTAAAAAGGATGATATTAAATTTGATTATGAATTTGGGGGTCCAATTGGAGCTCTTTCTACAACAATATTCCTACCAATTGTTACCTTACTCCTTACATATTGGGCATCTCTTGGTTATGTAGGCTTTGAAGAAAGCTTGTCAACATGTACTACCGCTGAAAATGATGGTTCGATATCATCAATGTTATATAAATACATTTATTATTCATCTACAAATGATTCATCAACTTGTACATCATCCGAATCTATGATTTGGGAAAAGTTAAAAGTAGTGTTATGTCCTTCATGTACTGATCACACTACACTCATAACATGTGCACTAGTTATACTGTCATGGTTTATATTTCAAGTAATATTGGAAAGAGTACTACCATGCACACTTGTTGACGGGGCTCCACTACCCGATGGATCTGGTAAAAGATTGTCATACCGTATTAATGGGCATTTATCATTTTGGGTTACATTGTTGTTATTGGATGTTGCATGGCCTACATGGATTGACATTGTTGAAACACCTTCAGATAGTAGTATTAATGCAACAAAGTCGGTATTAGTATTTGGTAGGGCACCACTGACATGGTTATATGATCATTACTCAACTCTTGCATTTGTTACAATACTATGGACTATATTACTATCTACATATTTATATATCAAGAGTTTTCAGAAAGGACTACTGTTAGCCGTCGGAGGGAATAGTGGTAACCATTTCTATGATTACTTTTTAGGACGTGAGTTAAACCCACGTTGGGGGTCTTTCGATTGGAAGGAATTCTGCGAACTTCGACCTGGTCTCGTTGGATGGATGTTACTTAATATCGGAATGATGTCAAAGCAATATGAAAAGCTAGGGTATGTTACCGGATCAATGATCTTAATCAATATATTCCAAGGATTGTATGTCTGGGATGCACAATATCAAGAACGAGCAATTCTAACAACAATGGATATTACCACAGATGGATTTGGTTTCATGCTTGTGTTTGGAGATTTAGCTTGGGTACCATTTACATACAGTTTACAAGCAAGGTACTTAGTTGATCATGATCCACTTCTTCAGTGGCCAGCATTACTCGCTATTGTCAGTGTCAATGTGATTGGTTACTTAATCTTTCGAGGTGCTAATGGACAGAAAGATGCATTTAGAAGAGATCCTAATGCCTCAGAAGTGTCACATCTTACATTCTTGCAAACAAAGAGAGGTACCAAGCTACTTACTAGCGGTTGGTGGGGTATTGCGCGTAAGGTAAGCAGAAGTTAATTGTGCACAATGGTCACAACCCACCCCTTTGATCTGGGCATTTGTGTTCTGATTGTGAAACCAGTGATGAATGTATGTATAGACAACATACTCACTTGTCCGTGGATGAGTTGACTTGTGCATAATGATATGGTTTTGCAATTCCACTAACAAATACCAACCACCCTACCTCCCTCTCTTCTTGGATATACTTGTGACCATTGTGTGGAATTAACTTCTGATTCCCTAAGATCAACTACACTGGAGACTGGATTATGGGTCTAAGTTGGTGTATGCTCTGTGGATTTGAGAGCATCGTGCCTTACTATTATGCAATTTACTTTGCTATTCTATTGGTACATCGATCTATCCGAGATGATCACATGTGCCAAGAAAAGTATGGTGAAGATTGGCAGACTTACAAGTCTATCGTGCCGTATAGATTTATCCCTGGTGTTATATAATATATAAGCTTCACACTTGAACAGGATATATCTATATTAGCAGTTAATTTTATCATTTAGAATAAAGGAAACTTGGGCATATCACGGTCTCGCTTCCTAGCCTCTCTTCTCAACGCTTGGAGGACTATCCATCCCTGAACATAGTTGATACCAATAACCAAGGCCTTGAGAGCCCAGCGTTCATACCACTTGGCAGGACCACGCTTTTGTATTCTAGCTTTTACATTTTTGATCAACTGACGAAGCCCCACTCTACTAGAGCTTTTGGAAGATGTTGTGCTCATAGAGCTGATGTCATCTTCCACATTTGGAGTTATTGTATCCTCCCATTCTTCCTGCTCTAATCCACGTGCTATTGTAATCTCATACATGTCTTCTAGCAATCCACGAAGAGCTTCTACACAACTATACTTGCCACTCATTTCATTGCATAGCTCTCCATGAGGATGTTGACATATTTGCGGCACTGATCCAAACGCTTCCTTTCTAAAGCCTTCTTCTGCGAGCCGTGTAGCCTCTTGTCTTTGTACATTCCAATCCTGCTTATCTTTCTGAGTACTAGACTCACCGAAATCATCATCATCCATTTGATTCTCTTCAAGCATGTATTCATATTGCTGACCAAAATAATCACGAAGGTTTTGTAAATGGGCGTGAAACAATCGATGTATGCCTGTACTGAGAACTTGTTTTGATACTTCAAGTCTCTGTTCATTTAACCATTCTCTATCAGTCTCAGTAATGGTTTCTTCCTCCTGATCCAACAATGTTTGGAAGGAAGCAGATATCATACTCACAATAGCATCAACATTGCTACCAAATTCAGACATTGGTACATCCTTCTCTTTTATATTTTCATCTTCAATCATATCTAAAAATGCACTGTCCATCTTCTCTTCTAACTCATGTAACAGTTCTTCTACATCTACAAAGGTCATTGCCATGAGTGATTCTACTCTCTTTTTAAGATCTGCGGATGGTAGATGACTTTGTACTGTATCAATGAGGTCTTTGTCTATACTTGTTGGCGTGTCTGCAGCATGACCATTCTTATCATTCTCTTCTTCAATGTGTACATCTTGTGAATCGTCAGGCGGCAGCTTTTTCCATTCTGCAATATTCTCGTTGTGCTGATCTACACGGCGGCTCTTTTGAATCTCAGTATAAACCTGCTTGGATAGTATACCAAATAGAGATAGTGGTACAATATTCTGATCCATCACTTTATCGACAGAGTTTTCTAATAATTTGCTTGCCATTTCAGTAGCAGCATCCAATGCTGAAGTTGTATCGACAAAACTAACAATTACTTTGCATTGTACTTCAGAAGATGAATGCATCTGCTTCCATAATTGTGAAATAGATTGTTCAATATATTCTTGAATATAATTGACTGCATTATCTTTTGCTAAATCAATATCAATTGGATTAGCATCCTGACCAAAAGTAATTGTTATCGGTATTGTTACTTGTTGTGTTCCCTTCATTCGACGTATAATCCCCTCTGATATACACAATAGTACATTATCCAAATACTCTCCATCATTCGAATCAAATATTGGTTGATGCATGTTTAAAACTATACCATGACATAGACAGCCATTAACCTCGGCTAGTGCCAACTCATCATCACTTATTGTTGTAGTTGATATGGATTTCTCATTATTATGATTAGTAGTACCCCATCTTTCTGAAACTAGTTTGCCATTTGCATCATCCGTATAGCTAACAAGTATACTGTTTTCATCTTCATTATTTGTTGTAGTAGTAGAGGGAACATTTAAGATTCCAATTGTTGCATATATCATCATATCATCATCAGTTGTTTGATCACTTGCAACAGAGACAGTAGAAATTTCAGAGTGAGGGGAAGAATCTAATACTACTTCATTATTTGCAACTGGCAGCATTGATACATTGATATCAGCTTCTTCTTCCTCTCCTTCTTCAGATACTACCGCATCATTAAAGTAGCTAGTATCTGCATCACCACCACGAAATAATTTCTTGATGAATGTTGCATAATGTTTATGCTCACTCCTAGTTCTTGCGGTACGCTTTACTTTGGGTAGAAACACATGAGATGTACACACTGTAGAATAAATCAATAGTAACTGAATTAATATCATTGTAAGTATAATGATCGATGCCATCAATTGCTACTATCTCATTCTCTTCAACAAACATCCAGTGTGCATCCGCCGTCCCACAGTAAACTCTGTGTGTGGGTGGTTTCTCTCATAAAAGGATACCATGATGGTAGTATCCTTTGCCTTACTCACGAATACAGTTACGAACTCCACAACAACTTGTATGCTATGCTTGATGCTAGAGATATCTATGAGTGGATTTACATCTAAATAAACGAATGATAAACTATCAATATTTGTCATCATTATCTCCTCCTAGACTTTATTGCTACAATAACAGCTACTATACCAATGACAGATGACATCAATAGCAACTTGGGCCATGGTGTTAATTGCTTCGAGCGACTCGACTTATCAGATTTTGAATAATAAACAACACCCAGTCTCCTTGTAGTACTCTGTTGAAACACCTCTGATGATGTTACCAAGTCAAACATCTCATTACAGTAAGGCAAATCAACATCTTCAAGTATCGATGGCAACATGAAGGAGTATCGGCGCAATTCACAACGACTTGTTGGCAGTCGATATGCAACATGTACCAACAAATCGATTGTGCATACTTCGGAAGTACTAATGGCAAGTCTTTGAGCTGTCCTCTTTCTCCAATCATACAAATCTCTGTATAGTTGCATATGGTTATCGCTCCAGTCTTTTCCATAACCTTTTTGATGTGCGGCTTCCTTTATTATTGTGATTAGAGTTAAATTGAGCATTTGCTCATCTTCATCTTCTGTCCATAGTTTAAGACATCGCTTATGACTTATTGCAATGGCATTCATCAAATGATGATAACACGGTAGTTCCGATGCAAGTATTGTCGACTTGACGACTGGTAGCAGCTTTTCTTCATCAAGGTTGTCATCTTTACTTTCCTGTTGCTCATTTGAAGAGTTGTTTAAAAAATCATCACTTATAGATGTAGATGAGGTAGTAACAGTACTACTCATTGTACCATCCAATGTTTGAAGCACAGGAGTATTGTTCGACTCCATGCCACTATCACCTTCCAAACTAGACGTTCCAAATCCAAACTTTTGTAGAGTACTACCAAGCATATCCATTTTCACAAGATCTCTCATCAACAGTCGTCGTAGACTACAGAGATATCGGACATCATATCTACCATATTCAACTGCTTCCTCATCGAGTGGCCGTTTAACCCAGTCAGACGACTGATACTTTTGCTTGAGATCTTGATAATGTTCATAGGACGAAAGGCCATAGTGCTTACACAAATTCGCTAGTCCTAATCCACCTTTCCGTTGAGTTACAATTGCAGAAGCCTCATAGGTATCAAAAGCATTAACAACAAGGATACCAAAGTCGCGATGCAAACTAGACACATCCATTCCTCCTATTCCATGCCCAATCTTGACAATCGCTGGGTTAGAAAAGAGTGGACAAAGTAAGTTTGGAATTGCTTCCCATAGTCCTGGAGCAAGCGGATCTATAATGTAATCCTTTTCTACTTGTTTTGTTGAACCATCTTTATTGACAATTGTTGATATGAGATTCGATGTGATTTGTAGTAAACAAGTTCTTGTTCCAGACTTGGTAGAATTGCCTTCACCAGCATTGCACATTTCACAATCAAATGCTAATTCGGAGCAAGAAGCAAGCTCGTCTGCACACAGTCTCAGCTTCTCCACAGTATTCACAAGTACATATGGAGTCTCTTTTAAATCAGGACACATTGATAAGTCAAAATTGTCCAATACACGCAAGTCTATACTATCAACAGCTTTGTCTGTCTCTAATGTTCGAAGTGATGTTTCTGGTAGATTTCTTAACTGGCAAATTTGTGTCTTCTCCGACTCAATTGCATCTATTCTTAATTGTATATCCGTATTTTGTACATTATCAGTGTTATTATAAGCTAGAAAGTACCAAGGCTTACAACGATATGATGGAAAGGAGTGTACTTGTTCTTCAGTTGAATAGTCGGGGACATGATCAATACCGTCTGCATAGATTGATATTGCAATTCTTCTCTTTAATATCACAGTATCATCGTTGGTAGTATTGACTTGATCATTATTAATACTACCTTCACTGCTTGTATTGATAGCATATTTGTCATCATTCCCCACACCTGCATGGTAAATGTCAAGTTGAGTGCATAGTGCATGAATCATCTTTCTTTGTTTACCATTCAATGTAGCTGGCATGTTAATGTAGGGCAGTATGCATACCTCTGTAGTTAGTACTGGGAACTTATGTTTGCCAATTACTACGGTTATGCTATCGTCTTCTTCGACATGTTGATTTACTTTTCCACGATTATAATAAAGATCATATGCGTTTGTTCGATAATCCTTCAAGTATTGCTCAATCAATATAAGATCTGTATCAGTAAATGCATTGTTTTGTTTATAGTTCTTCTTTCCCCATTTCTTTCCTTGCCTATGACCTCTTTTATTATATCGACCCATCTCTTAATAATCTGGTAATGACAATGCTTATCAGATCAATGCTAATCTTAATGGAGGAATGGATGCACAGATTATGGAAGCAAAGCACATCAATGAATAGATCAATTGATAGGTGATGGTTGGATCAGCTGGAAGCAAAGCACATCAATAGATTAATGGATTGATGGTTGGCACTTGGCACACCAGTAAGTGCACTCCCAAAAAGGATACCGCTTCAATTCAATGAAAAGAATACCTCTAGCGTGTCCATTATATAAGCAGCCAATTCAACAAGATAATAGGAATAATCAATGAAGAGTACTAGAATTGCACCCTTCGATAACAAAATCGACAAAAGATATGACAAAAAGATATCCTTTCACCCATTAACAAGCAACAGTGACAATACAACTGCATCACTACCAGCATCGTTGTCACCCGCCGATAAACATATCAATGAAGATGATTGTATAAAGAGGGAGAAGACCATTTCAAAAACTGCTTCGTGCCCTACACAAGTCTTCCCAACAACGTCAGAGATAATATTGAACAAGAATCACATCATCAATAGTAAAGCGAATAGTAAAAGAAGACTACCATCAGGACGAATAAGATCACTCTCAATACCACCCGAATCAACAGATACAACAAGACTAGATTTCTTTGGCATTGGAGATACAACAATATACCAAAGATACTCCCCTCCCCCTCCCCCTTCTCCTCCCCTCAACTCAACAACAGGAGATTGTAAGAGAGCCAAGTTAGAAATGCTGCACGAGAATAAGGTTCTTAATGGGGATATAAAACAAATGAG
>Ga0214480_100829_pt1 | contig 14926 bp, 10 predicted proteins | sample M1_20Mar14CPVII9_3_FD_165042 | JGI IMG/M metagenome (GOLD analysis project Ga0214480, IMG submission 165042) | Marine eukaryotic communities from Monterey Bay, California, United States - M1_20Mar14CPVII9sort6BwellE17 | ecosystem: Environmental > Aquatic > Marine > Unclassified | place: USA... | reverse complement strand
ACTAGACTGGAGATGGTTTGAAGTGTTCTTAAACACTTTGACTTTTGATCTAGGTCCAATTTTTGACTGAGATATAAGCACTTCAAAAGGAGACTAATCCGTCTCAAAGGCCGTGCAGATTACCATAGATACGCATGTTGTTTGTTTGTTGTTTGTTTGGTGTACTATGAGAGTGTGTTTTGCAAATTATTGCAAACCAATCTTAAAACAAGCAGCTTATTTGCTGCTGAGATATATGATAATATACAGACTGCTTAAGGAGAGCCCGACGATATAAGTATTGGCACGGCAGCTTGGTAAACCTATCGTCCACACTATATTATATCGTACTCTGAAAGCTTGAGAGTTGTGTGGCTGGGAACTTATTTCAAACATAAAGTTTCATTATCGTTTGCAAGTTTCATTAATAAAACAAACCTAAATAATCAATATACACATCGTGCAGATAATATATATCTGATATCAGTATGTTCGGTTCATCCTTTGGAGCATCATTACCTTCTTCATCAAGCGACCGAGGTTTTGGTGGCACAACATCAAACAACAACGAAGCTGAAGCTCCTTCATTACCTTTTGCCGGATTCGGTGGTGCTGCTATTAATTCCAAACCTTCAAGTGATGCTAATAAATCATCAGAAAGTAGTGGGTTTAATTTTGGTGGCAGTACTAGTAGCACTAAATCATCGGCAGGCGTAAAAGATTCAATAAGCTCCGCTAAAACAAATTTGTTTGCCTCCACTTCAGCTGATACCAACAAATCACCTCCCACAACATCTTCTACATTGCCAATTATTGGATTTGGTGCTACTAAAAGTACTAGCAGTAGTAGTACTAGTAAGACAAACACTTCATCATTTGCTGGAGCAGCAAGTAAGGCAGCCGCGAGTGCATCAAAAAATGGTACACATCATGTGTCTTCCTCTGCCTTAGTCCCTACATTGTCAACATCCACTGCTATAACAACAAACAATAACAATACATCATCATCATCAAACTACAACAACTCGTTAGAAAATTCCTGTATATCACCAAATGGACGATCATTCCATTCTTACTTGTATGATACAACATTACAAAAACATGTTATTGTTACTGAATTTGCTCCCTTTGGTGACACAATCTCCTCATCAGGCGGAGATGATAATATTACCCCCCGTGATAATAATGAGGGTATTACCAGTTCATTAAAGATTACTACTGTACTTCCAATACTTGTTCAAGAATCGATTGCTATTGATAATGTTATTGGTTTGTTATGTGTTGATGGTAATGATAATGGTAATGATAGGAGTAAACAGAGTTTGTATAAACATCAACTGCAAGGAGAAGAAGGGATGAAAACATTACCAACACTATGTTTGTATACTTCCACTTCGGTGTTTCTACTAACCATTGGCTATACTCCACCCGATGAAGGTGATGATCAGAAAAGTATACAAGGCAAAATTTACAATCACATGAACCATTCGAGAAACAGTTACTAATGTCACCATCTAATTCATCCATTATTCGTATCCGATCTGCACCACAATCAAATTCAATGTTTAGTAGGAATGGTAGTATTGCCATGTTACTAAGAGAGGGTGGAAAAGATGATACATTTGTTGGATATGTTGTTTGTTTATATCATGGATTGTCTGTCGATGGTAGTAGTCAAAGTGGTAAGGGAGGAGGTGAAGTAACCACACCACTGCGGTTTAATTATCAAGATTTAGTTCGTGGCTTACAGGATACGGTTGATGCCGAGAATGCAGCGTATAATCGTGGTGGTGGTTATGATCAACCTTCTCCATCATATTCGAGGTTGTCATCAACACCATCAAAAAGTGTTGTCGACTTTTGTTTCAATTCTAACTCAAGTGGATTCTCATCCACGTCAATTTTGATATTGTGCAATGATGGATCAGTATATGGTGCATCACCAATCATATTTGATGGTGCAGTCTTACCCCGCACTACAGTTATGAGTACTATATCTCAATTGAATGATGAGATTGAAGCATTGTCATCATACCTACAAGCCATGTCTCAAACGACTCCTGCGCCAACGACTGAACATGAGGGTGTCGAGGCACGGTTAAGACAATGTCGTGCTGCACGGAGGTATCTATTGGATGTGTTTGGTATACCTGAGGGAATGGTAACAGGTAGCAGTACTGGGGGAAGTTATTATGTCAGTGCATCAGTTGTACATACAAAGTCATATTCAAGTTCTGGTGATTATGATGGATATTCACAGGCCTTGTCATGGCAGCCTCGGTTACAAGGACCAATAGTCATGCCACCTGAAGAGCAGGCGAGTGGTTCATATTCATGTATTGAATCATTTGGAGGTACTTCGGGTGCTGGTATTATCGATGGATTTGTCGTTGCACGTACCAGCAAGGGGTTTTCATCTCATGTGGAAGTTGGTATCCTCCCGGGTGAGGGTGCTGTTATCCTGCCAAGGTTTGAATTTGAGAGTGATAGCGATTGTCAATTGATTGATGATATTGTCCGGGGTACGGGCATGTATGTTGAAAGTGCATCCATCATGAATGATGTTTCAGAGGAGGAATCAGGCGAAAGCACGTCATCCACAGCTCTGACTACTGTTTCTTCCAATAATACCAGAGACTGTTCAATTGTGGTTGATCCACTTGATGATATAATGTTACATTTGGTAACAAACTCTCGTATAGTAACGGTCACTACCAACGCCGTTGCCGTAACGGCCAATTGCTTCAAGTCTAGAGCTGATGGAACAAGAGGAGAAGATAAAGGTTTGTCTACTATTCGGACAAAAGTATGGTCTGAATTGGAAGTTAGTTTGACCAACACTACACTTGTTGGTGCTTGTGTTAGTGGGGATGTACACTTGGGACATATCATGCTTGCAAGGGTATCAAATGGTAAGTGACTTAGAATTGCATGACTCACTAACTATTACTTGCCATGTCTCTAACTATTCCGCTTCAACATCACTTAGGTTCAATGGAAGTGGTAAACATTACTGCTACTCAATGTTTACATGAAACATCTGAGCAAATGAAGGCAAAATCTGAAGAATTGGAAGCTACTATTGGCGATGATGCAGCACTGGATGTTCTCAAGAAAGTAAAGCCCTTGCACGAGATATTGCAGCCGTTGATAGACAAGGTATGCAATGGACTGTCTAAAATGGGCAAAGTTGTGGGTAGTGCTACCCTACCAAAGGACGCTGGGCCTGAAAATCTTGCAACCTTCCTCGAGACTCAACACTCATGTGAGGTGAATGTTCTCGTGCCCTTGGAAGAAATGTCAAAGATTCTCAGTGCTAGACGAGAGCTCCTCACTGAAATGTATAATCATCAATCTTCCGAGCTCGTTCGTCTCACATCACTACTTGATGAATTCAAGAGCAAGTATGAGTCAAATCTAAAGCGTGTTGTTGCCTTGGAATCAAAGGCTTCAATACTCGCTGAACGTAGCTCGGCAGTACTTACTGCAACGAGGGAGTTACGTCCAACAATTACCGACGCCGAGGCTGCGTACTTTAAAGATTTACAACGATATGAAACAAGTTGTAACAAATGGGAGAGCACTGTCAGCAAACTCGAGAAGGAGTCGACCACATCATGTGAAGCCATGTCTGCTGGAGCCATTGAGGCCGGTGACGTACGCTGCTTGGTCGATTTACCTCCACAAAAGATTGATGTTTGTCATAAGCTATTAGGAGGTGAAGCACAGATACTAAAGAAGTTGGAAACAAAAGTAAAGGAGGCAAGTGACAATGTAGAGCAATTATCTAAAGCAATCTCTGGAGTCAGGGACTCGGAAGATGCTGCTCGACTTCGATTGGTTGGCGGAGATAAGGAGAACCAGCGACGTTGATTAGACGAATAGAACCAATAACCCAATATAGTCAACCTCCTATCTTATTTATTATCTTATTACATTTACACTTTCCCTATTTTGTTCCTTCCTAAAACCCCCAATCAATACTTAAATATACATACAGCCTCCAATTATCCCGTTATGGTCCTTCTACTCCTTCTGCCAGGGCCGCTTCGGATGATTCAACTGATTGCTGATAATTATAGTTCACAAAGGGTGATATCATCCCATCGTCGAAGGCCCAACGTACTCGATCAAATCCAAATTCCCATATGCCTTCCGCATTACCCAGCCACTCACTATCATTACAAGTGACATTAGAGTCATTGCAGCATAGAGTACAACATTCACAAGTCAACTCTGCTTCAAATGGCTCCTCACTCCCTCCACCACAATCAGAAACAAAGTGGGTAATAGTATGAACACACACATCTTCTGCATTGCCAGTCAGGGAGTTGTCATCAATGAGTAGTACCTCCAAGTATATAAGATCCCCTAATCCAAGTTGGCCAGTGAGCTGATTCTGATTCAAGATTAATACTGTTAAGTCGGTCATATTCTGAAGTGATTGGGGGATAGTACCAGTTAGAGCATTCTCGGCAAGATCCAGAAACAAGAGTTTGCTTAAACTGCTACCCAACCAATCTGGAATTGTCTGAATCAAGTTGGAGCTCTTCAAAGACAATTCAGTAAGGGAAGTCAGATTCTTTAGCCACTGAGCATCATCCAGTGCCAACTCATTATACTCGTTACGTCCAAGGAACAAGATGCTCAATCTCTCAAGGTCGCCAATCTCCGAAGGGATATCGTCACTAAACTCATTCATTGATAAATCGAGGGTCATCAAACTTTTCAAGTTCGAAATGCTTGGAGGGATAGCGCCAGTAAGTTTATTAGAGTGGAGCGAAAGAAATTTCAGTGAAGTTTCCTCAACGTCAGAGAGTGCTTGAGCAGGTAGTTCTCCTTCTAGAGTGTTGTCACTCATATCAATTACCTCCAACGAGGAAATGTTAAATAGATGACCAGGTACGTTGCCGCTAAAACTACAATTACTGACGTCGAGATGAACAAGCTTCTCCAACTCGGCAAATGACGTATCGTCCATAGTATTGTCAAAGTGATTGTCCTCTAAATAGATGTGTGTCAGATTTTTCATGCCCATTAACATATCAATATTGCCGTCAAATCCACAATCATCCAAGAATAGTAGTCGCAATTGTGTTAACTTTGATAATGATTGAGGAAGTGTTCCGTACATATTCGTGTTGGGCACAGACAACATTTGAAGCTTTGTAAGAGCTGACAGGTCGGGAATAGTACCAGTAATTGGGTTGTAGTCAAGAGCCAAGTAGACTAGACTTGTCATCTCATTCAGAAAGTCAAGATCTCCTTCCGTGCTATCACTGGCCAACTCATTATTCTGCGAAGAGGAGGCACGTTAATATGTGAGTTGTATAGTATGAGTGTAGCCCTTGATCAACAAAATGTACGTACCTCGAGGATTAAAGAAGTCATCTTCTTCAAACCACCAAATGAGCGAGGGATCTTGCCAGTCAATTTAGTATACACGAGCCCAAAGTAACGAAGATTCTCCATCTCTCCATATTCTTCAGGAATAGATCCTACAATACCTTCATTCTGTTCAATATGTAGGGATTTAAGATACTTCAAATGACGTAATTCAGATGGTAGGTTACCAATCATGTTGTTCTCAGCTGTGGATGGTACATATCATTAAGTGTTGAGAGATATCACACACCACAAGATCTGTGCACAGTGGAAACACACAACAAAACTTACGAGGAAAGTCAAGTGTTGTCACAGTTCTCTGTTTGGAGTATATGTCAGCATCAGGATCTTCCAAGTCTGGCTCGCCATCGCAATAGACTCCAAAGCTTGTAAAGCCACTCTGTAGAAATAAACTAGTATACCATTCGCATTCATGTCGTCCACTTAACCACTTCATATCAAATGCCCATCCCTCACCACTCAGTGCATAGTATAATACAGCTAGAGAATACCGCTGATTAAATTGATAATTATTAGATGTGGGTATGTCCAATGGTTTAGGATCTTGTTGTGCCATCCAAACAGCAGTTTGATATTGTGGTGAGGTTGTATCTTGTAATGATGCTGTAGAACTAATATCATTATCAATTAAATACATGATAGTATCACTTAGACGTTTGGCATTTGGATCTTCGGGGTCTGTAATAACCTCGGGTGGAGTTGCGGCAGGTGTATCATCCTCTGCTGCAGGCTCATTGTCAAGAGTGGGTGTAGTTTGATCCATTCCATCTAATGCCTCGTTGTTGGGTGATTCATTTGACATATTACTACTCTCGCCTGATGCAGGTTCATTATTGTTATTGTTTTGACTAACTACCAATCCAACAATTAAGGCAACTAAACCACCGATAACTAATAATAATGCAATGATAATAAAACACTTCTTCCTTAATGCACCTATTGCAACGATAAAGTGTAAATTCGTAAGATCTTTTGCAACGACATATCTAATGCATATAACAAAACTACAAACCTCATAAACTTACGATTAGTTCGTTCAACAGTATCATCAGCTGTTAAGATAGTATCACGCCCTTCTTCAACATCTCCATCTACGGTACCGACATGAGAAAAAGCATCATCATTATCAACACCATTTTCAGGTTTGTTGGCAGCAATAAAATCAGCTTCACCGTTTGTGACTGGTAGAGGATCTTCAGCCTCTGCGGAGGTGGATGTTTCCATCATATTATATCAAACAAACTTATACTACTACTACTAATGTTATCACGATATGGTTCTATTATCGGCGGATCGTACAAATGGCTAGGTATCATTCTGAAGCTGAATTGGCGCATGAGCGCTAGTAGAGTTTTGGGGATACCTCTATGTGAAAATTGTCAGGATACCAAACGAAATGCCACAATCAAGAAATGATAAAAAATACCTTAAGGTATCTAAGGCTATCATTTTACACAAAATACCTTTCTAAGTAAACTATGTTTTCCATTGCAAATCAATACAACTATAATAGACAATGATCTATACAGTGTAATATGGCTTAAATATATATGTAGAATACATATGTGGAGGATGATCATTGCAATAATGAAGTTGCAATTTCACATATTGGTGGTCCCATAACAGTAACTTTATTGCGTTAATACTAGTTCCAACGTACAATATTATTGCAAATGGATATCATCAATCGATTCAGCGGCTAATTTTGGTTTAGATAGGCCTTGTCCAACTTTTTTCTCACAATTTTAGGCCAGCAAATATTGGGGGCCATTGTATTGCAATTTTGGTTTGAGGTTTGTGGCATTTCATTCGGTATCCTGACAAATTTTTGACTGGAACTCTTAGCGCTCATGCAGATGTTTTTTTGCAAAGCAAGACATTCTAAATCTATTTCCAGAGCTACTACAACCAAAATAACTAAATGAAGCATATGATATGAATAAGAAATACGATAGTGTATTATCATCATATCTACAGCTAGGTTGTCATTTGTTTGTTAGATTGGTGGTGGTCTTGTGATTTGCAATAAGGCCGGTTCATTAAAATCTACTTTTCCCGGGGTGAACCAACCTTATTAGGATAAGAAGAGGTAAATAATGTAGTGATAAGTAGGTGGAGTAAAGAAGCTTGCGTGATAAACTTGTGTATTGATAGAAAGAATTGATTGTTAGATATATCCATATATAGTGTAGGTTGACCATAATTTGAAAGCGGCAAACAATACTTGCCCGGAGGTATAGAAGGAAAGAAGTGTTTTGAATTTGAAGTGCACCTAAAGTTGTATAGTTGCAGTTGACAACGGCAAACAAAGGCGAGAAAGACGGAAAAAGTGTTTATGAAGGTACACCTCTTGTTATTTGCAACTACATACAATAATATTATGAAGAGAGCTAATAATGGTGTTGCAAAACAATCTACGCTAGTTGGTATGTGGGGAAAGAAGAAGAGTAAAGAATCAGATGATATCGCGATTGATACTGTATCGAACTATTGCAAAAAGAAACATAACCCACAATGGGAAAATGTTAGCTTAGCAAATGGTCCAATGTTACTACTACACAAACATATCGGAGGCAGTACATCCTCAGAACGGAGAGACACAAGAGAATTACTAGCATCTTTGCCATACTGGAATGATAATGTTACATTTCAAATCTTTGGTAAGGAATGTAAAATGAGGCGAAGAATATCTCAGTTTTCAACAGATGGTAAGATTGAGTACTCATACAGCGGTTTGAAGGATATAGCTGCACCAAATTTTCCTGATGTATTGTATAAATTGAAGTGTGAAGTAGAGAGTTTGATAATTGATTACATTTTGGAGATTACAACAGACGACGGATCAAAAGTCAATACAAAGAACCCAAACATACCTCCTGAGTTTATTGACCTTGCAAAGACTATCAAGAATGGTAAAGGAGATGAAAAGGGAGAAATATACAACTATTGTCTGCTCAATCATTATAGAAACGGTGAAGAATACATGGGATATCACGCGGATGATGAAGCATCTATGCAACAAAGCATCCCAATTGCTTCAGTATCATTGGGGATAACCAGAAGCTTTGATATACGCCCAAGAAAAAAGGATTGTGATGGAAAGAGAAAGCGAGTTGCAAGATTGCCCCTTAATGATGGCGATTTGTTACTCATGTTTGAACCTATGCAACAACATTATGAACATGGCATCCCTGTTATGAAGAAAGTAGTTGGAGATAGAATCAACCTAACCTTTCGAAGGATAATAACTTAATCACTTGTCTTTATATAAATATTATTAGCTAGCTGGTATACATTTACAAACATATATACATACACATGTATTGCATAGTGTAACATAAAACCATCACACACACATCCAAATGCACTCAGATGAAACATATATATCACTTCCATATACAAAAGACCGTCGCGGCCTAGACAAACGAGAAACCATTGCCCTTCTCTTGTTGTGTTCTCTTTTTATACTCAATTCGTCGACTGAACTCTTCCATCATTTTGGCATATTGTTGTTGATCAATTACTCTCTTCTCATTTGCCCAATTCAACAGCTTTGTTACTTCAGTCTCCACACCACCACTGTCTTCGGGTGATCTATGCAACATTGTAGCCCTATCCGGCTTACGAACTATCTGCAGTGTAGAAGGATTTTGACGCCAAGGCTCACCATCAATCTGAACAGCAATCTTCTTCTTAAGAGTGATAGTAGCCGCTCGACATTGACACAAAAGTTGAGCATTACTCAATCCTACACGGATTTGACCCAAGTGGAATGTACCACGAATACTCACAACATCTAACAATCCATCTTGACAGCTACTGGGCAAGTCACAGGCGGTTAGATTTGAAGTATCCAGATCAGCTAGATCTTCAATACTATCATTCCTAATCAGTCCATTGCCACTAGCTTGTAGGAAATCACCATCACTATATCTTCTCACTCGTTTGTGTTTTGGTTTAAGCCCCTTTGCCCACATGTGTACACCACCAGAATAGGAATCGATATTGAGGAAGATTATACCCTGAGAGTCGGCAGGCAATGGAATCTCAACACCATCTGCAACCAGTGTAATCTGTTCAGATAGATTAGCACAAGATGATTTGATCGCCTCTTCACCTCCAGCAATAGCATACCATGTCTTATTGAAGAATCGTGAGAAGAAGAGTTTTGGCTTACTCTCTCGTAAGTTGTGTACCTGTAATGCAGCTTGTGCATCGACACCAACTCCAAGATAGTTCATGAATGACTTGACTTCCTTCTTCTGTTTACCCTTCTTGGTTGTAGATGTCATATCAAGCTCCCATAAATCAAGCATTGAAATGTAGGCATCGGATATTTGACGCAGTATTAAGAGTAAACTTTCATTGTTGTAGCCTCCGCCCCAGCCGTGTATACGAGCTAAATCATTCCCAGTGCCGAGTGGCAGGATACCAATGGGTGGCCAACGTTTCATATTCATCTTCTCAAGGGCAGAGATTACCCAACTCACAGTACCATCCCCTCCACATATCAATAGTTGGAATCTACTAAGCACTGAGAATGGTTTCAATATCTTCTCGGGTCCACCATTTGCCAAATCCCATACTTGGATAGGATTGAGAAGCTGTCGAAATTGTGTTATCAATAGATTACCCTGCTGTGGTCCTGACCTAGTATTTACAAATACCAACAGTGGCATGCAAGACGAAGGTAGAAATTCATCGCCAAGTATATACCCACTGGCATCGGGAATAGGTACAGCTCGGCTCATATCACGGAGTTGTCGGCTTGAATTGGCAGTATCGAAAAAGTTCAAATTGGATGTGTCATTTAAATCACCCAATTCAGGATTACTATTAGTCTTGGGATTTAACTTGCTATATAGCTTGGGTGATGGCATTGGAGATATCGTCTCTGGTGGTTGTTGAACTAATCCAGGCTGTGATGAAGGTTGGGGCTGTACTTCATTTGTTTTCAAGGACGGTATAATGATTGGTGCCAGATCAACAGACTTTCGATAGTTATCAAGTGCATCCTTCTTCTTCTGTTTGTTATTATACACTTGTTTTGGAAGTGGTGATACATTGACTGTATTTTTAGGTGATTTGGCCACAGAGGATGGTATGTCAAATGATCTTGCGGTGGCTGATCGTTCAGTTTCAGGAGGATGTTCCAATCCCGATGCCGACATGAAGGAAGATTGTGTTGCATCATCATTAAGATGATCCGATGCTGTGTTGAACCGAGGTCGTACTGATTGAGGAACATTCATCAAATTATTATCATTCTCATCATCAACTCCTTCCTCTGGCGTAGTAGGTTTGGGTGAGTATGAATGAGATAAATTCGGTACCGACTGTAATGGAGGGGCATTCATATCCTTATTCTTGGCAATAATCTTACGATTGCTCGCCACGGGCGTGACACCCTCGGGCAAAGTTGTTGATGATAAATTAGTTGGTGTTTTGAATAATAATCGTTTACCAACACTCCCCCAAGTAGCCACACTACCATCATCTTCATCATCAGTATCATCATCTTCATCGACTGACAATCCACGCTGCTTACGTATACGATAACGGAATATCTGCATCAACCGTGTTGAGAATCGTGCTGTACTTTCCTTATTTAATAACTTTGCACATATCCCATACACTACATTATAGAAATTTCGTATCCAAGACATTAACTTCTTCCATTTTGATTCATCTAATAATAAATTTTCGAGTAATGTATGTTCGATTTGTTGTCTCATATTGTAATTTGGTTGTTGAAATTCAACTAATTTACATGTCGGGGGTAAGACTAATCGTCTATATTCGGCAAAACGTATCTGTGTTTGCCATGCCTTTTGAAATCGATCATGATCTGTTTCAAGCTTTGGATAGCCAAAGTCTTCGTATGTAAATGATTGTTGTTCCCTGTTATTGATATCATCAGTGTGAGTAGTAGTACCAGATGGAGAATTACTACCCTGTGCGGTGGTATATCGTTGTTTCAAATGTGACGGAGAACTTAATAAATTCCCATCCGATGTAGATGGATGCATCATTTTATGTTGTGTAGCTTTTAATGATTCTTTTGATAATGGTCGAAAGAAGGAACGTAGTGGTGTACCCAGGGAACTTCGTTTCAGTCCTCCTGTGGCACGGATGGTTTTATCCATATCATATGAGCTATTTTGGGGATTATTTCTTGATTGGCGTAATAAATCATCCATTTGTTGATGTGTATCAATATTATTATTCCGTGCATGTTGTTGTTCCCTACCCTGTTTTAATTCATACCATAATAATTTCAAATCAGCAATACTTCGTACAGTTCTCACTTGCTGTAATGTATTCACCCATAATTCATAAGCACCCCATCTTGAAGTATTATTCCTTCTCCTTCTAGTCCAAGGCGTAGCCAAAATCAAGTATGATATGATAAGAAGTGTTACAGTTACTAATATTTCCTCATAGCTATAAGATGACAGTTTATCTTCTTCAGGGTATTGAATTGGTGTTTGTTTATCGTTATTTTCGGGATCTTTCCCTATTATACGAAATATGGCACGTAGTAGACCCATAATTACTGTTTAATTTGTATTATATCATGTTAAATAGGAAGTGAGGCGTCACTGACATATACCGTATACTTCTATTCTGTTGTTTTTTATCCATTAGGCTAGTTCTTAAAGATACTAAGAACCTACCTTCGCTTTCAGTCGTTTTTTACAAAGATCTGCGCCATGAAGCAAAGCGAGTCCTTACTAAGGTCTAAGTAGTGCACCACTATACCGCTATCCTTTACTCATCCCACTGCCGACAAATCATTAATAATCAACTGTTATTTACAGATAAAAATATTCATCCAAGTCCATTCATCATATCCATAGGTTATGAGCCATCGTTCCATCTCCATCCAATCATGAATAATAACATCTCAACAAATCATCAACTCGATAGTAGCAGGCAAAAAAGAAGAGGAGATAATTCTAGTAATAATAATACCAATGAACACAATTCATCATCTGGACAACGGCGGGGTAATGCTACTAATAATGATGGCAGTATTTCTAATCCCCAACAACCTCCTCAACAATCAACAACAACAACATCTTCTATTAACCATGGTCAGCTCGACTCAACAAATCAACAATCTCTACCAGCTGAATCACATGAGGAGTATAAAAAGCGTATATGTGTGCCGCAAATACGAACTCATATGTGTTTTTTCTCGTCCGCAGGTAATATACACCAACAATCAGCTATTGATAGAAATAAAGAATTATGTAGAAACAACTTTGTTGAATTATTAGATAATGGGGGTGCACAATTACCGATCTCCCGTGGTTCATCGTACACGGGGTGGTGGTCAATTATATCTCAAAAGAAAACCAGGTACAGACTTTGTTGACCCAAACAACACTAAGTTTGGATCATTTACAATTACTGCTGCAGAGAAGAATAAATTATACGCAAAGAAGGAGGAGGAAGGTTCATTTGAATTATTGGGTATTATGGATGTTGAGAGTCAATCATTAGATAATGCAAGGTTACAGCGAGCACGTCTCAGTGTTAGAAATGAGAAAATGTGTAGCATTGAATTGGGAGCTCTACGTAACATGACAATAAGAGATGCTGTTGAAATGGAACGGAAAGAGGGTTCATTTGATGTACAGTTACAACGATATTCACTGTCTCATAGTGCTGAGGAATGCCCAGATTTCGGGGGTGCAGCACATGTTAGTGGAGCAGCACTGCGTGTAGATCTTGGTGATATGGAAACAGGTGCAACTACTGAGTCTGAGAGGAGAAGTATCATCAATCCTAATCTACGTCAACATCCTCACGAACATCTTGACGGTAATATTGGATCAGTATTACACGGAGGTCGTCGTGTACAACGTGAAAAGAGAGCATATATTCGTAGTTTACCACCCGTCCAGCAAGAATCAATTCGTCGTGACGAGGTGCAACCTATAGCATGTTCGAGTTGGAGTCCTGATCTCCCATTCCCAGAACTTGCTCTGACTTTTATCTTGATGGGTTGTATACTACATCAAAAGAATAGTGATAATGTATTACACGACCTTGGCCACCAAGTTACTGGCAGATCATGGGGAGATGCATTTGGCTCTAGTCATCCCATCTCAAGAGCACGTGCAAAGTTGGAGGAGAAGAAATCAATCTACGACGGTACACTATTTGATGACGATGCACGATTGCAAGCCATAACCGTTATCATCTTATTCATTGAATATATTGTGGAACACGGTGGTTGGTTATACATGGATACAAATGAAGAAGCATTAAAAGTACTTGGTGGTATCTCTATGGTTGAATTCATTATTGATCTCTATAGAGGTACAGATCATCCATGGACGGTTGAGTGGGAGTTTACATTTGGTGATACTATGCTGACAATGAATAAGGGTGATGGAAAGATTAGAAAGATTGATGTACACCGTCCACCATGTTGGCAAGGATCTTCAGCACCTGATGTTGATTTGAACATACATGCACCAAGTATGTGGAAATGTGCATTATCCAACTACTTCCGCTGCAGTCTCACTGGGACGGTGAAAACTTCATATGCAACAATTGATGAAGCCATTGGAAGTGAAGATGCCATCTTGGAAGAGAAGGTGATGGGGAACATCCTAATGGCAGCTCATCACTTCCTCTGGCTTGCTATGAATGCTCATTATTGTCTCATGGCCGCATCTGCTATATCCAAGAACTTGTTGGAGACGGAGCGTAATCAAAGTTTCATAACCCATCTGCTGGTGGTGTTTTGATGTGCTGCGAGTCTGATCTATTAGGTAGGAAGCAACGTGCAAAGGATTTACGTGATAAGAAACGAGATGAGAATCCATTACGTAAGTGGACTGAGGCAGAGGATAAGATTATCATCGAGGCCCAGAAGAAGCTGGGCAACAAGTGGGTAGAAATTTCAGAGCTCTTGGACAAGAGAACAAACGAAGATGTAAGAAATAGGTGGTTGGATGCTTTGGACCCCGAAGCTAAGGAGCAACGTGCTAAGATTACTAAGGAGCAACGTGAAAAGAAGCGAGATGAGAATCCATTACGTAAATGGACTGAGGCGGAGGATAGCATTATCATCGAGAACCAGAAGAAGTTGGGGAACAAGTGGGTAGAAATTGCTAAACTCTTGAACAAGAGATCAAATAATGATGTATCCAGTCGGTGGTATTCTGCGTTGGATTCTTCTTCGAAGCAAGGAATGAAGCGAAAGAGAAACCAAGAATTGGATGGTTTCCTGAGTGAGCCCAGGCTAAGCCTACCAAGTCGGGCAGCGGTGGTAGTAAGACCAGTATTACAATTCCAGCAAGAAACAAGACCAAAGATGAAATGGAAATTGAAAAACAGCCAAAGGAGAAGCATCTAATGGAGATGTGGAGTATGACTCGTCGAGAGATTAGTAAACTTCGTAAGGATTTAAAAGGCATGGCAAACACAGATACGTTTTGCCGAATATAGACGATTAGTCTTACCCCCGACATGTAAATTAGTTGAATTTCAACAACCAAATTACAATATGAGACAACAAATC
>Ga0214480_100827_pt1 | contig 14932 bp, 14 predicted proteins | sample M1_20Mar14CPVII9_3_FD_165042 | JGI IMG/M metagenome (GOLD analysis project Ga0214480, IMG submission 165042) | Marine eukaryotic communities from Monterey Bay, California, United States - M1_20Mar14CPVII9sort6BwellE17 | ecosystem: Environmental > Aquatic > Marine > Unclassified | place: USA... | reverse complement strand
GAAGAGACTGAAGAGAATAGTACACATGATATGATCATAATCATAACCATGGAGAGGAGTAGGAGAACTGCTCCATTGCAATTGCCATTATATGTTCTATAGCTCATATTCTCCTATATTATTATACAGCAACTGTCTAGATGATACATATGATATTGACTTTACTGCCAAAAAAAGAGCTGTTAGCAATTAAACTTGCCCCACATCAGGGCTTAGTTAAACTCGACGACACAGCAAGTTGGGCTATCTCGAGGTCATATCGGGTCATATGGATACCGAAAACATGTCCGTCTTCTGAAAGCTGGGTTTAGTTAGGATTGGATAAAGCAAAGATTAACCTCATGCAATCAATCCTAACCTTGGCCAGCGGTCCATGGAAGGACAAGTGTCTCAGAGTGACTGTCACAATGAGAGAAGGAAGAGATAATGGAGTTCGATGTTATTCTCAATTTTATTCTTGTGGTAGCTAAACTGCTGCCCTTAACCTTATGATTAAAGGGTTAATTTCAAATTTTAACCTGCCCCCTTTTCAACACATAAAAAGTGTCGCGCAAATGAGGTGTTTTAGTGACTGCATAAGTTTGCATTAGATTTGGCCACTCTATTTTGAGGTTTGGGGCTCAGCTGAGCTATTTAATTATTAAGGATACGGCTGTTTAGTAGTAGGGATATGACCGCGATCTGGAAGTGCATGTGTCGATTTCGATTGTAGCGCGATTACTGCACTGCCCATATATTGATAGTGATAGGCCACTCCAAATTGAAGTGATAGGCAGCACACAACTCAACCACAGTCATTATTATTGTTATCCGTTTATCTGCTAAAGATATAAAGCCGCTACTCTCAATTCATATAACGGCGACGACGAACGGCAAACATACACATTTTTGTGCATATCATACACACACATAAACGGAGACGATATGAGTTGTCCACCAGTAGACTCTCAAGGACGGTGTCCACACCATCCTTTCGTACAAATGCAACGTCTATCACCCCGTACAAATGGCTGGAAGGTACTCTTAGATTCATGTCCGATATGTATATTGGATGATAAGAGTGTAGCTTCTAGTTCGGTATGTAGTGCGTTGGTCAATCTCAATGGCCTGATCAATGGTGGTGAAAAGACAGTAAAGGATGGATCGGGTGGTGATGAGAAACAATCATCATCATCATCACGGCGGTCATCATCAAGAGGACGTGATCGTGAATCTCGATCACGAGGACGATCACAACCGCGTACCAAATCATCGGCATTGGATGAGGAGACCAAACTGCGCCGATCAAGATCCAACTCTCGAGTACGATTCTGTCCACCAACGTTTGAAGGAGAGAATAACAGTGATCTATCTACTACCTTGGAAGTACTCAAACCTACTAAACTTGTTAAGTCCTCAAGTACCAACTCACTACCAACATTATCAACTGCATCCTCAACACAACCATCCCCTTCCGCGTCACCGGTATCCTTACTAAACAAGGATCCAAAGTATAAGGTATGCCCTGCCACAATGCAACGACAATTATATGAAGGTATGAGGGTATCTACAATGTCTATGGATATTGATATTAGCGATAAGAGTGATGATTCTTGGAGGGAAAGGAGTGATTTGAGTAGTAGTTCGAAGAGTTTGTTAGGTGGCGGCGGTGGTAGGCAACAGGTTGTTGAGAAGAAGGCTGATGATACTGACAAAATTGAACGGCCAAGATCATATAACTCATTCTTCTATGAAATGATGGATGTTCCAACATTTGGAACTGACGAAGAAAAGGTTAAGGAGGAGGATAAGGATACCCGACGTTCTCTTTTTAAGGAATGTAAGGATGAGGAAGAAAAAGGAACAGCTAGTAATTGCAAAGAAGAGAAAGATAATGAGTTGGATGTATATGTTGTACCATTTCCTCCTAAAGATGAACAGGAGACGGGGCAGAATGAGGGCAAGGGTATCATGCTCTGCATGCCGGTTACTGAGGTAAGTTGTTACTTCCCATACTATAATATCTCTTTACTTGTGCACATGATATGTTCACTAATACAAATACTCTCTATCTTCTCCTTTACTTTGTCTTGGAATCAGGTGCAGCAGCAGCAGCTTGAGCCACCATCACATGATGAGCAGTTGACGAATCATGATGAACCAACCAAACAAGAAGAGATTTGTGCACGCCGTTTACAAAGATACCGATCTAGAGAACAATCTCGGTCTAGTCGTCCTGATCCTGAAGAATATACATGTCAAGATTCTAATGCATCTACTGAACATCGAGGTAATTGCAAATCGAGGCCATCAACACCTCAAGATGATCACAAGAGCCTGGAGCCTGAAGAGGAAGAGCAAGATCAGCACACTCAGAGAAGACCAAGGAGATCACGAAGGTCTAGCAATGCTGCCAGAAATACAGCTGGACGTTCCTCGTTCACTTATGGAGGAAATGGTCATCAAGTGCCTCCACCTCCACCTCCACCACCGTTAAAGGTCCAACGTCAAAACTCTGCTCCTGATTTATACTGTCCCGCTCTTCCTCAAGCTGAACAGTTGCTAAACTCGGTGGCAACGCACAAGTCAAAAGTTAGTCATGTGATTGTTAAACCCCGTCTTGATGATGATACCATATCAACACTATCCTTCATGCCAAATCATGTAAACACGATTGTCAATCCTCGTCAAGATGGTGATACCGTATCAACACTCACCTTCATGGACAAGACTTCATCTGTTATTCCTCAACGTCAGATTCCTCGAGATCCTCAAGGCCAGCCAATGCATGATGTAAACGAGCTGCCACTACCAGTGAAGACTGATGGTACTGTTATTTCCTCTCATTCATCTACATATGAAGAGGATATGAAACAGCCATCAGTTAATGCCAATACCAATAACTACGATAAGAAAGGGCGATGTGTCGTCCATCCTCACATTCAATTAAGGAAGAAGAAGTTCTTAAAGCGACTAAGTATTGGCGCTTCTTCCGACAAGTGCAATTCCGAAGGTGGTGGATGGAAGATACTCTTGTCAGCGTGTCCAGAATGTTGTGTTGATGAACTGCGTCGTACTCAACAAGAATTGGTTGCTACTCAACAGCAGCAGCTATGTCAATCGGTGGCAAGTAATCAAGGTGTTACTGAACATCGTCAACAGCAGCAAGCTACTCCCTTTTCGGGTAGAGTGGCTACCTTGGACATGTTACATCGTTTACCAGGTCAGGATGGCGTCCGAGCACTACACAGCAGTAGCCCGCATAGCAGTAGTAATGCCCCTAGTTTGCACAGTTTAGGGAGCATCGATCCTCCTTCATCAGATCACCAAGGCTCAATGACACGCAGTTCATCAGCTGGTTCAAACTGTGTGCCCTTGTCGGAGAAAATTGGCAAGAAGGTCAAGAAGAAGCCTGTTCGTCGTCCAACCGATGAGACCGCTAGCCTCACGATTAGCTCGAGTTGTTCCAGTAATGATCAACAGAAACAACACAATTCTTCTGGTACTACCAGTAGATCTGCCACTTCTTCTTCCAAGTCTTCATCGTTGGATTCCAAGAGGGAGAAGAGCAAGTCTTTCCAGCGTAGTAATAGCAGCGTTGGTTCCAAGAGTGTATTATCCTCATCTACACCACCAACTACAGGACAGCGAGGTACAATCAATGTTAGTCAAATGCAGTGGATTAATCCCAAGAATAACCAGCCGGGCGAGTACACTGGTCAGGTTGATCACAACTTCGTCCCTCATGGTCATGGTGTAATGATGTATTCCGATCCAAGTTTACGTCCCAAGGGTGGTGAGTGGGAGAATGGCAAGTATCGCCGCAGTAAAGATGACGGCAGGTCAAGCTCGTCACGGAAGTCAGGATCACGTGCTAGCAAAAGTTCATCACACACTCACAAGTCCAGGAGGAGTCATAGTAAGAATCGCCGAGGGACAATGTAAAGGAAGCAATTTTCAATTTTGACAGCACTTTTCTTTGTTATGTTCTAGTCAATAGGGTGAACAGAGCCGTCTGAGCTAAGCTATGATATAGAGAAATAATTAAGTGTAAATAATAGATATATGTTTGATCCAGAGCAGATTAGAGATGCCAAACACTTACATTTTTGATAGATATCTAGCATTAGATACTATCTAACTTTGGTATATCCAATGTACAAACGATATGAAAAGATGTGTTCCCGAATCAACTGTCCAGAAAAGAGTATTGGAGGAAGCTCTACTTTCAGGGCATTCAAAAGAAGAAAGACTTCCCACGCCACCCCCTCACCTGCTTGGTATCCTAGGATACCAACCTTTACTAAAGGCTCGCCTGCTTGCAGCACGCTCCTTGACGCCACCAATACTTGGAAATCGACCATGATAATCAATGCACGCGTTGTCCGAAGGGCTAAAGACGACGTCGGTTCAATTGGACGTGATAATAGGCCATCTTGGTGGGTAGATATGGTCAATCCTAGTAATAGGTTGCAACGAGGTGCCTCAACCCTTTTTATTCGTCGCTTCTATCTTGCTGGTGGCTTGGAGTCGTCACCTACTACTTGTGGTGGATTTTCAATACCATCAATATTAACATGTGATGGAATGAGCTTGGATAATAAGTCGGGAGGAGATGCCAATTCATGTTTGGTAAAATCATAAATAGGTGGCAGGGCATTACCATTCGGCAACTTCGTTCGGTCATCCCTCAACTCACCAAAGAAGGCATGACCACACCCCTCCAACGGTTTCACCCGCTGTTCTGGATCATACGCCAACGTTGATGCGATAAAATCCATAGCTGCCTCGGGTGTCTTCGATCGGAAGACTTTACGCCATTGACATGCCTTGATTTGGGGGAATTTGAATTCGGTATAGTTGGAATTCATGGAACTTATTTCCTCACGGGTGGGTGTGCCTAGGACCTTGATGATTTCGACTAGTTGGTCAACACCCGAATCACCGGGGAATAGTGGTTGGCCGAGTAATAGTTCAGCACCCACACAACCTGTGTAATATCAATGAGAAGGTTGACAAATAATATTGGGAAGTCAAAATAAAAATGTCAGACAAGGAAGTACACAATATATGGAATACCCCCAACACATAAAACACACACAAAATATCCCTAACTTACCCTGAGACCAAATATCAATAGCAGTGGAATAATCCGTACTACCAAATATTAATTCCGGTGCCCTATAATACCTACTACAGATATAACTAACATTCGGTTCACCCTTAACTAATGCCTTGGCACTACCAAAGTCACATAATTTTAATTGTTGATTAGTCGGGTTTACTAATAAATTCTGTGGTTTAATATCACGATGACATATTCCTAGGGCGTGGATGTGAGATAGGGCACGTGATAATTGATAGAGATATAACTTCACGTATAGGAGCGGCAAAGCCATTTTCGACTTTTGATGTTGTCTACTTATTGAATAGACTGTTTCGGGAACATATTCAAGGACTAGATTGAGGTATAGTTCGTCCTGTTTCTCGCCCTATGAGTTAATTGAAGATAGAGGTAGGTGTGGGTGTGAGAATTAGGTTACCAAATCATAAATAACCCAATTAAAAAAACAAATAAAACAATTCTAACCAACAATACAAAACAAAACTACCAAACATTACCTGACTATAAAAACAATGTTTCAAAGAAACAATATTCGAATGTCCATCCTTAACCAACTGTCTCATAATCTGTAATTCACGATTCTTAAATCGTTTATCCTGTAATACCTTCTTAATTGCTACAATTTCACCAGTTTCAACGACTGATGCTTGAAAGACTACACCGAATGATCCATTGCCTATGATACGTTCTGCGCTGTAGGATATTGTTTCAGATTGGGCAGATGGGGATGTTGGTGATGATGGTTGTTGTGCTGTGTTATTGGAGGAGGAGGATGGTTGAGTTGCGGGCGGGGCTGCTACAACAGCTGCTGAACTTAAGAGATTATTATTATTAGTATTAGATGCAGCGGCCGCCGCGGCAGCTGCCACGCCACCACCTAAAACATCTCGTCGTACTGCTGAAGATGATTGTTGTTGAGGGGGTGGCTCTGCTAATGAATTTGCACGTATACCTCTGCCGCCATCTCCATCTTGGATGGCAGGGGGTAAAATAGCAGTATCATTATTTGACGACATTGTGGTGGTTGATGTTTGTCGCGATGCGTGAGCTGTTGACGGTGGAGTTTTTAGTGATCCTCCATTTGCTGATTCTGTGGCCATAGTAGCCATATTATACTGATAGGATAGAAGGATATATAACGATATCTAAGTTGAGAATCTGATGTTGTTTGAACACTTCCAATGAGAAGAAAATCTAAAATCTGATAGCAAAAGATACGGTATCCTTCACATTTGATGGTCGCAGCCGCCTACTTACTAAACAGAGTTATGTATCATATTCTACTACCATATTTACAAGATACAATGGTTATACTCATTCTACTACGATGTTACATTACAAGATGATACAACAATCATCTTGACTTGGGCTGGGAGTAGAAGTAGCACCTCTTGATCGGACAGCACCGCCACCGCTAGCAATGTATCCTGGTTTCGACGACGCTTGCTTTACCTGTTGTTTGTATCTAGCCGCAGCAGGAATATCAGTAGCAACCGATACTGTTAAAAACTGGGAATACAAGCTTGGCAGCTGCCTTACAAAATCATGCTGGAAACGTTTCAAGGGCAGCTTCTTTTGAGCTTCAATAAAGCAATCAAAGTAATATCGATACTCTTCGGGTGATGATTGATATCCAAGTAAGTTGTTCAATACCTGCTTAGTAAACGGTAGTGATTCATCCATAGCATCAAGGTCGTGTGGATTAAAGGCCGCTACGATTTGTGCCACGAGGTGTAAGCCAAAGCTATATGGGAATGCCTTTCCTTGATCTTGCAATACCTCCCTTGATTCGTCTTGATAATCATCAAATTCGGCACAGTACGGAGCTTTTCTATATGAAGAAAAGATAGGGTATGAAGGTGAGACATGTGCATTTATATGTGTGTATACTTTATTATCCTGAATAATAAAAACAACATGCCGTTTCTTCATCACAAAAGAAACACTTACTCTTCTGCCGTCTTCATCCACTCTACTTGATCATCCTCATTTGTACACGACATAAATGTGAACGGATTAGAACTAGGTGCATGACGATGGATGATCATATCTGTAATCTTTTTTATAGTAGTTTGGCCTCCATTGGGCATACCGTCGCCCATGAAGAAACGTATAACTTTTTGATCTCTATTACGATTGAGAGATGCCTGTATTGCTTGTAAAGCAGGTGTAGAACCTGACGGATTGATACTAAATGTTTGTAATAGTATACTCTCAGCACGTTGGATATAATCCGATGGTAATTCTGTACTACTCTTTTCAATTGTAACAATATCCGTCCTGTTTAGAAAGTAAATCTTAATAGGTGGGCAAACAACATAAGCAAGTAATTCAATCATTTGTGATATACGCCACTTGGCTTCTATCCAACGTGTCATCTTTTTATGGGTAATTGGATCTAATGCATCAGTTAATCGTCCCATACTCCCAGAATCATCTAAAATAATTTCAATTAGACTGAATTGTTTAACTTCTAATAACTTGGCCAACATACCCCCTGGAACCTCGTACTTGCTCAAGACACTATTTAATCCATCTAATGAATCACCATTGCCTTGATATCCACCGACATATATCTCTTCTTCGTCTTCGTGGTAGGTTGCTACAGCAGCCTCGTACGTTGCCGTGGGCGTGTACGAAATTTCTTCATCTTCTCCACCGCCGTTATGGTTATCAGCTACCACTGCCGCCACAGGGACGGCAATAATTGGTAGCGCTGTTGATTGATTAATGAATGGAACAGCAGCCGCGGGTGCAGATGGTGGCACTACATATGCTGGGTTGTACTTTCTAATACCATTCACCTCTTGATATTTGTGTTGTGTCTTTTTTTTTGTATTCTCTCGCGGTTCTATACGACGATGATATATCTCAAGATAGCCGTCAATTATCAATTAAGTGTATCAATATAGAGATTAGGAAAAGCACAGTATACGACAGAGGAATCAGTAAGTAGGAAGAGTGAGAGTTATGGCAAAGATCAGATTTGACAGTCCATATTAGGGGTCAACACGAACGGTCTGTCCGTCGCTCACCCTGGTTCAGACTGGGTATTTATGCCCAGCTTGTATCCGCAATCGGATACATATCTGTTCAATGCCCCCGGACGTATATTGCCGCCCCTCAGCCCTAAGCTCGACTTAGAAAAAATAATCAAAGGGTAGCTGATAATGATGTTAGTATGTAGTAGTATGAAGTAGATGTTATGATATGTGTAGATGACAATAGACTGTAGATGCAAATATAAATATAATAGATAAATAGATAGTTCTTTATTTTAATACTAACATATGAAAGGATAATATATAAAAGGTCGAACATATACCTTAAAACAACTCAATCACATAATGCACACCTCTTCTCTAATAATCAATGAACATACAACTAAAAGTCGAACCGCCAGTCGGACGTATATTGTAGCATCTGATTAATTCACTTGTGTTGGAAGTGGTGTAATGATGACAGTAGATGGAAGGAAATAATAGGTGCACCTTCCCTCCTCTTCACATTCGGCCGGCAATTGAACCATGTAGACATCCTTATCCGCAGCCGAGCCGAATGTAGTAGTAACGAAGAAAACGCTATTTTTGAAGAAGGGTGTGCTGCAATGGTTGATTGAGGACATACGGTGAAGAGATAATGTCGTTGCAATAACTAACAAGGTTTTTCTTGATATTTATTGCAACGATATGCCTTCAGAGAGCGTCGGAGACTATTCGGCGGTGGTCCTAACGTCGTATATACATCGTATGTATCATCGATATGAGTAGGTCTCGTTCTCGGGGAGGAAGGAGCCCGGGTAGATGTTGTTGAGGGATGATGATGCACCATAAAAAAAAAACGGCCACTTCGACGTCGATGATAACGCACGCGTGACGTACGCCGAGACTGTAGCAGTCTGATGCACCTACTTAATAGAGTGGTATGAATAAAGGAGTAGATATGTGGAGTTGAGGCTGGGCGATGAGGAATAATAAAGCACACATCACATGCACTAACTTACAAAAAATTGATATTCATCTCTTGACAAGCCCTCCATCAAACTGAACCCCCCAAGAGGCAGCAGCTGGAAACATCATCATCGGCGGCGTCTATACGGCATGGATAGAGCGGAGGAGGCGGTGTTATCGTGGGAGAAGCTAGTAGGTAATAGTTGTTGTTGTTACTGCAAAAGAAAAATTATGAGCTCGATTGCAACGATTGTTTCTACATCGTTCTACACAACGTTCCAAAGCGGATTATTCAGCGAGTGACGGACAGACCGTTCGTGTTGACCCTCAATGTGGACTTATTTTTGTAAGAGGCAGGGTATCCTATTTGCATGCCCAATATAATGCATGATATTATATTCTCGTATCAACTAGATATAGAAAAGATATATGAGAGGTACGTTCTATACTTTCAGGGCATTAGATCGATATTATCATGATCAAATGGTGGTGGTCTGGTGATTATGGGAACGATTGCCGTATGCTGGGGAGTAAAAACAGATATTTTCTCTTAGTTATTTCTCCTCAATATCGCAATAGCCATGTCAAGAGTTTATCGTCGTAAGGAGGTTATAGGTTAATTGAGGCGTATAGCAAATCGAAAATAAGATTATCATCATCAGATATTGGAAGGCAGACCAGATGATGAAAGCTCCCATCGTATCCGCTTTTTTGCAAATCATAATCGTTCTTCTCATTGCAACAATTATACATCAATCTAAAGTTGAAGCAAAGAAGATGACAGGTAGTCAGACAAAGAAGAAGCATGTACTATTCATTGGGGCAAGTCAAACATCTCATATATTACATATGCAGGGTTTAGCTGAAGAAATGGCACATCGTGGATATCAAGTAACATTTGCAGCGTTAGAATCGGATAAAAAGTTTATATCAAAGGCTAATGGTGTTGAGTTCCTATCGGTATGTAGGAGATTATTGTGTTTGTATATGATTGTATGTTGCAATAGAACCTTTTCCTAATTTTCAATATCTCCTATTGAACTCTTATTATAGGCCGGAGAACCTGAACACGATGCCGCATATTATGGATATACACATGATATACTCGATTTATTCCGTCTATGTGCAGACTATTCAATCCATCTTTACGAATCACTCTTACCTCAACTTCTTCATAATTACGATACCGCAGTTGATTTGATTGTATTTGATCATTTATTTTGGCCAGCGGGATATGCATTAAGTAGAGATATTAATGCAAGTAGTGTCATGTTATATCCTGGTTTGTTGGGATTAGAGCATTTAGGGAATGAGCCATCATACATGCCAATGATTATATCAGGATTTACATCACCAGTTACCTCTATTGGAAATAGAGTACAAAACTTCATCATGTTAAGAGTGGCACGGTATGCATTGCAAACTATTCGTCGTGTCATCTTTCACAAAACATTGAATAAGTTAAACATTAGTATTGGTAATCCATATGGCAAGACAAAGTTAGCATTGCATGGGAGTTATGTTGGATTGGGAGAGGTTAGTCGTATCCAATCAGAGTTGTTTAATCCAATGACTGAGAGTACTGGTACTTGGTTACCTCGAACGACATCATTATCAAAAGAGGTAGACTCATTTTTACATGGAGATGATAGTCGGATGGTAGTATTCATATCAATTGGTACTAATGCTGCATGGTCAAAGGATATAGTTAACGTCGTATTACAAACTATTCAGGAGATACACCGCACAAAGGAGCTCCGTATCCTTTGGTCACTCAAGGATAAGGATTACAAACAACTTGTCTCTCCAACAGCATTAAATTTAGGAATAACATTAGATGAAATGACGGATACATTAATGATTGTACCATTCGTTGATCAGTATGCTGTTCTGTCATCTGAATCGGTAGTTATCTTTGTTTCTCATTGCGGATTTGGAAGTATGCAAGAGGCAATCCATACAAGTACTCCAGTATTGGCCATGCCAATGATGCTCGAATCTGATCAAGTAACGAATGCGGCACGATTAGTCCAGCTTGGTGTAGCTGAATCTTTTGATGCTAGGCCTGGTCATGATGAGATTACAACTGATAATTTGTTGATGAAGTTACGATCTCTAACAGCAACAGACAGTGGCGGTGGCAGTGTGAATGTGTACAAAGAAAAGGCAAATAAGTTGGGAAAGATATCAAATCTCCTGAATGGACCTTCTCGTGGTGCCGATTGGCTTGAAATGGAAATGAATGAGGGAACCGAGTTTATGATTGGAATTGAGAACCAAACCTCATGGATCGAGAGGAATTCTGTAGATGTGTACGGTATACTGACTTTGTTTGGATTTGTATTATATGTCTTTGTAAAGAAGATTCGTTTGATGAGTAAGAAGACGAAGAAGAAGAAGGATTAGGAGACTTGTGTTTTATCCCAACTAGAATCCTTTAGTAATTTGGTATTAGATATCGGTAAAGGCTCTATGCATGGGTCGTTTATGTGAATAAAAAAGCTAAGATACTTCAGGAGATAAGATACTTCAGCCAAAGATACTTCCGTGATATGTTGATCGAACATCTAACTATGGATATGGTATGATATGAGTAGAGGGAGGCTATCCAATGTTGTATCATATCATTGAAGAGCGCCTAATGTTGGAGAGATGATTCCGGCTCTAACTCTCTAGAGATTATATGAAATAGATATTAACGAATTTTTGGTGGTATCAAAATTTCAAGCCGCCACTACCACCATCACTCTCACCTCTCGACGACTAGTAATACAACCACTAATCACCTCTTCCTCCTCTTCTATCCTCCTCATCAACACCATAATGATCTTATCTAATATGACAGACGATATCATGGCCTAAATCTCTCTCCTCGGCGGCAGTGCAAGCGTGAACATAAGATGAGTGCATTTTTTTTGCAATGGCGATAAGTTGTTGATCATCGACCCGACGATCACAACACATAGCAATAGCAAAGTATAATTAACAATGGCATATACTATATTACATTGATATTGCTCTTTATTCTGCTTCCTTCATACCGTTGGTCAAGGCCGTCCAATTGGGAGTCTGTAGCGTGTTTTTGTATTTGTCAGTTGAGAATTAAATATGGCGTGATACCGCCTCTACCACTACTTTCACACACACTTTGTTCATAATATTTATCATTCGATACTTAATTATACCCCCAAAGCCTTTACCATGCTATCCCTTACTGCTTCCCGTGCTTTCCAGAGCACCCGCCTATTGGTCGATATGTCGACTCCCTCCTGGATGAAGGGCACCTCATCCTCTGTTGATACTGCCGTGAGCGTCGGCGTCTTTGTCTTTATGTTTTTGTTTGCAATGTTATATTTGTATTGTCTCGTTACACTTATTATCTCTACTTTTACAGAAATCTCCGAAGAATCCAAGATGATCCACCACCACCGTTTGTCAGATGTCACCCCTACTACAAGTTCGAAGAAGGATGCTACTACTACTACCACCGATGCCGATGATGAAGATACCTCCGCCGAAGATGCTACTACCATGAATGCTACCGTGGAAGAGTTCTTCAATGCCGAATATACCCATCAGAAGTGGATGAATGAGTTGCTCATAAACTACTTTGAGTATTCTATTCTTTTGCATCAAAGGTTCATCCAGTTCTACCAAGCCGAGTTTATTGAAGAGACGTTGGGATATGTAAGTATCTTTATGTGAATCTTTACATATGATCCATGACACAACAACCTCCACAACCTAACCTTCTTCTCTTCTTCCTCCTCTATTACACAACTATACAGGCATTCGATAAGGAATCAAGATTAATCTTTGATCGAAATGTATTCTACGAATGTTCAGAATACAGCGGGCTAGAAGTTGCCAAGTTTGAGGATACTCTTGCAACACTTCCATCCTCTGCATTACAACCTGCTCCTCTTCCATCCATTCTGAAGAGTATCAAGAGCAACAAGAAGAATACATCAAGACGTGTCAGTGTTGGAGTGCCAGTTTACTATGATTACTTCTCCCGACACAACAACCAAGATGTTAAGAAGTATATGGCAGACATGAGCAAGTCCTATCGTCATACACAGCACTTGGCTGGGAAAGAGATGAAGCGAGTACGATCAAAAGCTGTGGCATTAGCAAAGAGTGTCATCCGTTTCACTGGCAAACAAGTTCTTCCAGCCTTCCTTGAATCTCTGTTTGATTCATGCTGTGATCCAGCTACTCTTGAAGACTTGGATGTTTTCACTGATGCCTGTGCTGAGTTGAAGAATGAAATGAAGCATGTCGCTACTACCATTCAGTGTGCATTTAGAGTTCCACCAACAGCATCATCTGCCAAGCTTTCATTGTGGAAGCGTCTACATCAAGAAAAGATCAAGCCAGTCGATGAGAAGAAGAAGATCAAGTCTGAGGCGAAGTCTGCAATTGTTGTTTCCAAGTATCGTTCATTCAAGCCATCCATTGACTCCAAGAAGAACCGTGCTGATCGTCAGACAACATTGTCCAACATTAGGAAGAATAAGAAGGCTGCCAATCTAGCCCAACGACGTGGATTGACTGCAGTTACAAGTCTGCCAATCATTCAAATCCCATCCGCTCCTTCTGCACCCATCAAGAAGAAGAGAGATTCTATCATTACTTCCGAGTTGAGCCGACCTATCAAGCTTGAGCCTGCGTTCGAGTTGGTTCAATTCATCAGTATCCTCTCCGAATGTGCCTTGTCATCCATCCCTGAAGTCACCGAGCTATCTCAGGCTGCGGCAGCTACTACAATTCAAGCTCTTATTCGTGGTGCCCTAACAAGATCTACTCGTGAGGCTCTTCTACCTACCACCAAGATCGAACCTGAAGAGATTAAGGTTGATACCACTACTTCATCTGACAGTACCACCACCGAGCTAGGTCAGATTCTGCCAGTTGAGCAAGAGCCAGAGGTAGAAGGTACTACTACCACCGGCGGATTAGACGATACCTTCTTGTTTGATGACGAACTATCTGAATCTCACTCATCTGATGATACCTCCAAGACAGATGAACCTCGTCAACTTGAGCAAGAGGCCGAAGCCGACGATGATATCGACTTTGGACTTGCGGACGAGCCACTTGACATCCCTGATGCTACTCCCGAGCCGATCCAGTCCCCCAAGAAGCTGAAGTGTTGCCGATGCAAGGCAGTTGAGTCATCATTAGACGGACAGTATTGGTCCGTATCATCAAGCAGAAGAAGAAGGAAGAGCAGTAGAGCTAGAAGACAGCCAGACTTCTTTACTCCTTCATGAACTCTTACTCTTCCATGTGAACTTACCTCCCGATCTTCTTACCTCAAGACTTTCTCCGAGACAACTTGATTGGTACAAATAACTTACTTCGCTAGCCGAAACGCTAGATATGTGATCTGAAAGAGCCCACTACGGAGTGGACACCAGCCGAGAGTCCCAAAAGGCAGGAGGCGTCTCTTCCTATCATTCATCCTCTACCAATATCTCCAAGGTACCGAGACATCTTTTCTACTATCAAGATTCTGTCGTCCTTTGGTTCGTTGTTGGAGATTGTCTAGTTGATACTCAAGAGTTGATCGTTGTTGAGCCCCAGTCACTTCCAACCCATCCTTAGGGGGCACCGTCTTTTCCTCGATACTTCCATCCATCCATCCAGTCGTCTCTTCCAACGATTCATCCTCTACTTCCCTAGTTGAAATACTAGATTTCTTTGAGTCGGAACAGTGTCGGAGATGATTGGGTTAGATATAGTTAATTAAATATATATACATTAAACTTACCTCGGTCGGAATCTCATCCTCATGAGCACAATGAATGAGTGACATCAGCCCCTCCTCGGGTTGATAACCCTCGTCATCCGATACTTGTATCGGGCCCGTTAC
>Ga0214480_100825_pt1 | contig 14942 bp, 7 predicted proteins | sample M1_20Mar14CPVII9_3_FD_165042 | JGI IMG/M metagenome (GOLD analysis project Ga0214480, IMG submission 165042) | Marine eukaryotic communities from Monterey Bay, California, United States - M1_20Mar14CPVII9sort6BwellE17 | ecosystem: Environmental > Aquatic > Marine > Unclassified | place: USA... | reverse complement strand
TTGTTTGATTTTTCAGTAATTGACGTGTTCTGGGGAGTCTTGGTTGTATTGTATTTAGATAGGGTGGTATGTGTATTGCGTAAATAGGTTGGCAAACTTTGTTGTAGACTGTTGACTCCTTGATCATCTAACAGCATGCCATTGTCTGATTCAACAATATCATCATCTTCTACTTCTACCGTTTGAGTAGATTCATTTTCTATATCATACTCCATTACTAGGTCGGTAGGATTACCCTCGGTAGGATTGCCCTTAACGGCATACGTTGTCACCATTGGTTTCTCACGTTTACGTCCAGTTCGTCTCACTCGAAGTTCATCTTCCATCACCACATCATCATCCCCTTGAGATGGAGAGGTAGAAGATGATGAAGATTCAATACTAGCACTATTGTCGTTAGAAGGAGTGCCGAACTGTTCGCGTTGTCGAGTGTCAAGTTCCATCGGATCAGCAACCGTCTTCTGGATCTCAACTTTTTGACGTTTCTTAGGAATATTCTTGACACTATCGTCGTCCAAATCAACTTCTCGGTTACTACCATTACTAATAATTGATAACTGATTGAGTTTACCGATAATATCATTTGGTATAGTTGCATTAACAGTATTCAGAAAGTACTCCACAGAAGCTAAGCCATCTTTTGCAAATTGCATAATACTATCCTTCTCATTAATACCAATTGATGCACACAGTATTTGACACATCTCATAATGTTTTCTTGCTTCATTTGCACCCTCCATTGTACATTCTGCAAAAGAAATGTTGGCAAGATTATTAAATGCAGCCACCTCTGAGATGATGATTAATGGCAGAGTAGAACTATTAGTGGGGATACACTTTTTCATTTCGTCAATTCTTGATATGATACCCTGCGCTATCTGTCTACCCATTCTATTGCATTGTATACTAGATGTACGTGTGTACATATCCGCAATAGCACGTAGTAATTGTACGTGTGCATTAATAACATTGATACTAAATTGATCTTCCGGGTGCTTCTTTTCTATATAATTCACAAACTGTGATAACAAATCGATGGCAAGCTCGTTCTGATACAATTCTCCACACGTCGAGCATAAATTCCACTTCTCACTACATTCTGACCAATTATGAATGTTCTTATTACTCTTAATCTCAGCAGCCTTAGCAACACATGAGATATGTACAAATCCAGATTGTCCAGTACAATTACAATCTCGGACGAGAGGTTCGTGGGTTTGATCGGAGCTGAGGCATATTAGACATTCGGCTTCATCGGGAACTATTGTTGTTTTGTTAAATATCTGTCTATATTTGGTACTACTAAATAACAATTTAGTTTGCAATTCTACTCCTGAACTCATTTTCAATTATTAATATACATTAACCAATTTTAACAATTATACACTATCCAATTTTAACAACTCTATTCAACACGAATCATATATATACAGTGTACAATTCTAAACTATCACGGTCACCCCATAAGGAATGACCCATTAATAGTCCATATTTATTTAACTTGTTGCAATGATTATGATGGGATGGTGCACCTAATTGAAATTTGATATTATGATGGTGTTATCGTCGCTAATTACTTATCATCAACAACAAGAAGATAATATGATATCGCTTAAAATAACACAGGTACAGCTAAAGCAGCGCGGGAAGATTATGCCCAACAGCGGTGTAATACAATGCAGTTAGTTACAGTTATTACTTAGTTCACCTACACTGCCTAAGACTGCCTACACATAAAAATTGTTTAAACCTTTGTGATTTACACGTGATTTAAGGATGTGACTTATGGTGTGATTAAGATACCGTCGTTGCAAAAGTCCGTTTAGCTGAGAGAATCTCCCACTCAGCTACCATAAGATAATTTGCTCGACGAATAATCACGCCTACGAACGACAATCGTACTGAGGGCCTCTTTACTCATCAATACACATACTATTACATACCTTGATTAAGTCTCCGTTCGTGTTATGCTCATTGTAATTAAGAAGCCCCTATATATAAACGGCACTCGTGACAAAGCATTTTAACCTTTGTCGTCTATCTAATATTTGTCCATCGGTGAAGTAGAATGAGTAAGGAAGGCTTCCGTCTGTTTAAAAACTAATGCCGATGTTAGGGGAGAGGCCTTATTAAATAAGTATAGCACGGCTAATAGCATTAACAGGACTTAATAACACAGAGAGCCAGCGTTTGACGCCTCACTGTATTAAAGAATTACATTCGCCCACCCCACCCGACTTGACGACGACGAGCACATAATCATATCATAAGAACTACAAGCATACCCACAGCCTCTCACAAATATAATATCACATGGAACAATAGCACAAACTACTATCAAACTCCAACTATATTTGTATATCTGTTCGTGTCAAAGTCTTCAGTTAGTCAATCAATTGCAATAAGAATAATAATAAGAAGATATGTTTCACTACACTAATCAAAATACTACACTCTCCTCATCACATCGGTTAAAGAACTCTACATCCGGTAGTGGTAGTAAAGAACTCGTATGGATGCGATACGATGAATCATCAGGCGGAATGGTGCCTGCTCGTGCATCGACAAGTGTGAGCAACAACAGCAGCAGTGGCTTCCCCTCCTCCTCACAGCATCAATATCAACATCAGCGAAGCACATCATCTGAATTCAACTACAGCTGTTCTGATAACAATTTACATCAATGGGACGAGGAGCTCCATGGAACTATGTCAGAAACAGAAGATGATATTACCGATGAAGATGAAGATATTGATGAACCTATGGATATCTTGTATGAACAAGAGGTAAACAGCAATGGTAGACGATTACATCAGTCTGCTGGGAATGTGTTAGATGCAGCATATCGTACTGGCTCCAATCAAATTGAACAACGTCGTCATCATTCCGAGCCAATCATCTCCTCTACATCCAGTAACAATCTAGAATTGCAACTATCAACAACGGCCGATCATATCATGTCACTACTACAACGCGAAGCCAATGATTATTCAGTACCATTGCCTATACGATATTATCCCACTGAGTTTACAGAGTTGGACTCTTCTTCCACTGCTGATGACAAGAGTGATTCAAAGAAGAGTGGCAAGAGTTCCAGTAAGACTAGCATAGGACCATGGCGTAAACGTATCTCAAGTTGGATGTATGACGTTGTTGATCATTTCCAGTATGATCGTAATGTCGTATCAGTTGCTTTACGGTATATTGATCAATATGTCGGACATTTGTTAGTGGAACATGATAGTAAACGACGAAGTGGAAGTAGTTCCTCAAGTTCTTCACAACCAATCAAACGACGTCACTTTCAATTAATAGCCGTAACATCCTTATATCTGGCGATTAAGATACATGGTGAATTGATGGAGAATGATCCAGTGTCTGGTGATGAATATAATGTTGTAACGAGTTTAATATATGAGGTGGATGGACGTGCTTTCCTTGGTAAGCCTTTGGATAAGGCACTTGACCCTCAAGATCACAAGGACCCTCAAGACGACAATGAAGACGATCATGAGAGTGATGAAGACTTACGATTTGTATCAAGCAAGTTGTCCGAATTGAGAAGACGTCAGAAGAAGGGACGTTGGAGTCGATTAGGATTTGGTAATAACCATTCTTCAGTTGCTCCCGAGTCAACTTCTTCCTCAAGGTATGATACCTCCAAGTCGTTACAACCCAAGGCACCTAATCCAGGATTACCATACAAACCACGTAAGCGTGGTATGCTCTCGGGTCCATTGAGATTACATTCCTTTGTGGAATTATCTCGTGGATTATTCACATCACGTGATATCACCGATACCGAAACGAAGATCTTGAAGGCATTAAACTATGTTGTTAATCCACCCACATCACGTCGTTTCGTTGGTGAATTGTTACGTATGTTAGCCCTATGTTTTGAGGCTGGCATGGACGGTGCTGGGATGAATGTTCATGGTATGATTAGTGCCGCGGAAGGTATGTTGGGTATTGATCGGAAGGAGATATTAGAACGGGTATTGAGTAATGCCTGTGGTCAGATTGAGGGTGCGGCAAGTGTACCATCGCTGAGTATCGGTTGCTTGCCTAGTGTATTGGCATATGGTGCCATGGTCAATGCCGTCGAAGAAGAGTTTGATAAACTCGTCGAAGAAGGAGTAGAGAAGGATGAGATGGATGCCATCATGGAGTTGGAGAAGGATGACATGGTTGAGTCGTCACCACAACTGGAAGACTTTCAACGTCATTACCGAAGATATTCAAGGAATACAAGTCCATCACCTGCTGCCAAGCCTGCAAATGTCGAGAGTGATAAGGAGTTATTCTTAGAAGCATGGAAGGAACAGTTCTTAGTAACGGTATTCCATGCTACCAACTGTTTCTTAAGTCCAGAATCTCAAGACATATTCAAGGTTCGTGAGTTGTTACTTGATCAAGTGTCTGACAAGGATGGTGAGGATGGCACAAATGCCTCATCTCCGGGCTCATCAAGCCCTACTACCAAGGATCAAGGCATCAAGAAACGTTCACCTCGTTCACCAAGGTCTGTCGCTATTGGCAACTCACCAAATCGTCAGATGTTACGGGGCGGTTCTTTCTTCCGTCAAGGCTCAAGTTTCTCAAGTACTACAAGTCTTCTCTCACCTTATGATGCACGAGGACGCAGCAGTTTCAGTTCAGGTATGCACACTATGGAGTCGTCAGCATCACCTTCATTCCGTTCTTCTCAAGCCAGTGCACCAACCAGGAGGTCATACCACAAACAGACATCCGAGCCAATCACCTTCTCGGACGTACCAAGTATGTCTAACCGAGAATGTGTCGATGCAGCTACAAGATATAAGAGATTCGCTTCACAGTCAGAATCCAGTCGACGTAGTTTGAGTGCTACAAACTTTGGTAGCACCGCATGGAGAAGAGAGTCATTCCAACCACCAAATCCTAGTGGTTCTGCCAATCCCTTGTTTAGTGCATAGATAACTTGCTACCTCTACACTGAACAACTATTGGGGATAATACTACATAGAATATAAGCACTAAATGTACAATAAAAGTTACTCTTTGATCGTAGATATATAGTCATAGCAATCATACATCTAAACTTAGATATCCAGAGATGCTTCTAACCAAGTCAGCTATTGTCACGCTTCCTCTTCACGGCTGTAGATGTCTTCTTTTGAACAGTATTAGAATCGAACAGGTCTGGCAGTCTCCTCGTGAAATTATACAAAAGAGATAGTCCGGATACTTGTGTACCTTCCCAACCAATAGGCAATGGCCTTCCCATCCAAGCAATAGCAACTGGCATAATCTCCAAATCCATATCAAGAAACACTTGCATCTTTGAATTGTGATCATCAGTTGAAAAGTGAGTTTGTAGAATCTTTTGACGTGCAACCTCTACCTTATTCTTGTTCCAATTCAAATCTAAATATGAACTAAGATTATCAGGAAGACCCATTGTTTCATGATCTGCACCAGTATCACCAGCACACAGTGAATGAAGTGTATGGTTGGAGTTATATGTGTTCATAATACTTGACTTGTTGCAAAGAAGAGTCGACATAGCCTCCCATCCTCTCTCGGTAACCAACTCATTATCATTCTCATCATCAGAAGAATCTTCATCCATACAACATTCAAAATTGAGCATTTTCAAGGTTTTATTACCTGCCAAGGCACTTGCAAAGGCAACCATCATATTATCACTAATGTTGTTGCCATCTAGATCAAGTTTTCTTAATGAAAAGGTTGGGACTTTGTAAATAGTCCGATAGTGCTAGCCAGCCGGTAGGTGTGACCAAATCATTCCGACTTAAGCTTAGACACCTCAGAGAGCTCATATTTGAGAGTGTCCGCACCAAAAGTGGTAATTCCTCATCCTCAATATTGTTACTATCGAGGGAAAGCTTTGTTAAGCCCAAGTTGGAATCTTGTAATAAATTGAATAATGCTATCCAACCTTGTGCAGTAATACTGCAGCCTGACCACTCAGTATTCAACATAGTGAACATCATAAGTGTTCTCAACGTACTCGTATTGCTCAATAAACTACCAAGAGCTTGAATGCCTACATCCCCAATACAATTTCGGGAGATGTCAAGCTTAACTAACTGAGTACCCCTCCTTTGTAATGAGTGGAAGAATGAACTCCAGCCCGCTGGGGTAGAAGATTTCATGCCCTTAAGACCAAGAGACTTCAATGTACCAATAGTAGCCAGTTTAGCTAGATCAGAATCATCTATCTGATTACTTTCGAGGTTAAGATTCTGGATCGGGGTTTGTGATAGTTGACCAAATAACGTCTGCCACCCTTCACTGCTGATAGAATGCCTCCTCATGTAACTCCAACCGAGATTGAGCACCTTCAGTGATGACCCACTTAGGGCACTTCCTAATATATCTGCTCCCTCATCATTAATACCAGTATTGTGTAGATCCAACTCAATCAATTTGCAGTTGGGATGTTGTATTACAGTTGAAAGTGCTCTCCATCCAACCGAGGTAATTGTATCATTGTCGCCAAGGTCTAACTTCTTCAATGTACTGTTGCCTACCAATACATCACACAATGCGCCGAGACCCTCATCACCACAGCCAGGAAGACAAAAATCCTTCAGTATAGACTTTTCATGATTCAATACTTTCCCTAATGCCTTAAATAAAGTTCTTCCCTTACTAATTTCTAATGTGGTGAGACTGGGATGACCGGCTAATCCCTCAATTAAATCCCCACCAAACTCATCACTAACATCAATTCCGCGGAGTTTTAATTCCATAATAGAGCTATTTCGATATATACACGAGAAGAAGTCTTGTAGTTGCTGCCTAGTAGGCAAGCTGTGTCCTTGTTCTCCTAAAAAGTAACGTTGTGCGTGCAGTCTCCCATCATTATGGTTTATGAGTAGCCTCTTCAGGTGTGTATTGTTGGATACACAATAACCATCTTTTTTCCAATCAAAACTATTGAAAAAACATTTGGAAACATTGCGACTTAATTCTATATCAAGGCCGGTGATACTTGGACTATTCTCTTTGAGTTTTTCTATTGTATCCAACTTGCCATAGTTGTAATGACTCTCATCAAATAAGTGATACCCACCCTCTTCATCATCACTATCATGATCTTCAGAATCAATGTTATCATTCACATTGTTATCGTCGTTCTCGATAAGATCGTCTCGATTGTTTGTGTCCTCCATAATATATTGAATATCGATCGGTTTAATCGAGCTCGTAGTAGTTTGTGTGTGATAAGACGTCGAAAAGATCAGAAATACGGTACTGATTAAAAGAGCGTTAAAAATCGATGTATCGAATGTATTCTCGGCATATGATACGGCTGCATTGCTATACTACTCAAAAGGTAATATTATACTCAAATTTGTGCAACACAATTTTCTGTACTTTTTATGTGGTTAGATTGTGTTGTGATATAGAAGATGAAGGGCTTAGAATACCGTCTCTCTCGGTGCATTAAAAAACTGATGTATTGAGTGTATTATCAGCGTATTAGCGGCCGAATTGCTATACTATCAATTTCTATTTAACAAACCATAACCCAACATCCTGAAATAATTAGTTTTCACGTAAGGTATCATCCAAAACTCCTTAGGAGAATATGAAGGATACCAGACCACCACCAATTGAAAAAGGTCTCTATTCAACACTTCAATACCCCGACCAACGCGCTGAACAGCTATTGAGTATACTAAGCAAAATATAAGTAAGCTTTATATGTACAATAATGTCAACACTTCGTTCTAGAGTAAGCATCTTTATTGGTATCCTTAGTTTATGCCTCTAGACTCTGCTCGACAATACCACTTCTTCATGTATATGTGGAAAGAGCTATACTAACAATGGTCGCCGATCTTATATTAGCCTCTGAACTTTTAGCTGATGATTCAACTATCACGCTTCCTCTTCCCCATAGATGGCTTCTTTTGAGTACTTGAGTCAAATAGATCCGGAAATCTCCTTATTAGATTGTACAATAGAGACAATCCAGATACATTCTTGCCAACCCATCCAACTGTTGGCCTCCCAATCCAAGCAATAGCAGCCGGCATCTCCGCCAATTCCATATCAAGAAACTCTTGTAACTCTGATGCATCACTACCAGAGAAGTGGGTCTGTAGTATCTTTTGACGAGCAACTTCTGATTTGTCCTTGTTCTTGTTTAGTACCAAAGATGAACTAACATCTTTAGGGGGGTCTTCACAACGGAGGTCTTCAAGCGTATGGTTAGAGTTGTAGGTATCCATGATACTCAATCTATTACAAATGAGATTGGACAGAGCTTCCCATCCTCTATCTGTGACTAACTCACTAACCTCATCATCAGAATCGTCATCGTAAGAACGCCAGTTTTCAAGTGCAAACACTTTCAAAGTTATGTTGTGTGCCAAAGCACTTGCAAAGGCAACCAAGGTTTCCTCATGTAGATTGCTTTCATTGAAGAAATGAAGTTCTTCTAATGTAAAGTTGGGACTCTGTAGGTAGCCAATGAGAAGTTGCCATCCGGCAGGTGTCACTGAGTAATTGTTTTCCAAAGTTAGATGTGTTAAGGAAGTCATATTTGAAAGTAACGGCACCAAAAGTTGTATCCCTTCATCATCGATGCTGTTACTACTGAGATTTAGCTTTACCAAGTCCAAGTTAGAATCTTGTAATGACGTGAACAATGTTTGCCATCCTCGTGGGGTAACAGGATCCCGTCCACGCATGTTACTCATGTCGAGTGTTTTCAAAGTGTTACTACTCGTTGTCAACAAACTTCTTAGGACATCAATACCCCCAATTCCAATGTTGCTGTGTGAGATGCCAAGCTTAACTAACTGAGTACCCTTCCTTTGTAATGAGTGGAAGAATGAACTCCAACCTGCTGGTGTGGCTGATTCATTGCTACTATATAGATCCAAAGACTTTAATGTACCGATATTAGCCAATGAAATTAAACCAGCATCATCAATGTTACTCCTTTTCAGACCAAGATCTTCTATTGAAGTTTCTGATAGCTGATTGAGTAACGTATGCCAGCCTGTACTACTGATAGGAAAATTAAATGACAGATCTAAATCCTTCAGTGATGATAATCCACTTAGTGCACTTCCCAGTACATGTGCCGACTCATCAGTTATACCGTTCCAACTCAAAGAAAGTTTGGCTAGTTTGCAGTTTGGATGCCGTATAACAGTTGAAAGTTTTCTCCATCCCCCAATAGTAATTTTATCATTGCCGCTAAGGTCCAACTTCTTCATCATACTGCTGCCAACTAATGCATCACACACAATACCTATTTCCAAATCAAAAAGACCACAATCTGGGAGACGGAGGTTCCTCAATTTGGACGTTGGATGTTTCAATACTTTCCCAATAAACCGAGGTAATACTACTGTACTTTCTATTCTTCCAAATGTAATTTCTAATTTGGTTAGACTAGAGTGGCCTTGTAAACCTTTGATTAAATCCCCACCAAACTCATCAATAATTTTAAATGAACGTAAAGACAACGCTTTAATGGAACTGTTCCGATGTATACACGAGAAGAAGTCTCGAAGCTGCTGTTTGGTTGGTAAGTTATTTCCTTGCTCTCCCAATACATAAGGTTTTAACCCATTGACTTGGTAAGTTATGAACAACCCCTTTAGTTGTGTATTATCAGATATACTATCACCATCTACTTCCCAATCAACGCTATTAAAAAAGCATTCACTATCATCATCTTCTTCAGGTACTAAACTTATTTTGAGACCTGTAATACTGGGATCGTTTTGCTTGAGTCTTTGTAAAACTGCCTCGTCCAATAAACAATACTCATGCTTTTTCCAATCATCTTCATGATCGCTATCCTCATCTTCAATGTCACTGTTATCATTACCATTATCCTCATTTTTCTCAATAGGATCGATTTGATTGTTTGTTTCGTCCATCTTGTTTGCAAAAGACCACATTAATATTTTGGGTAGTTTTGGGTATACGTATAGGTACCTAGTTTCTGTGTGATATTATATAGAAGATGAAGGGCTTAGAATACTACCTCCGGACCGACGCTAATGGAAAAGTGCGTTAAAAATTGATGTATAGAGTATATTATCAGCGTATTAGCGGCTGAATTGCTATACTAATCGATAAGACAATAAGCACCCACGGGCCAAAGATACCGGCATTTTTTGGGTTTGCTCGTAGTAAAAATGAGGCAAAATCACTAGCAAATCTGAAAAATGAAGGTCTTCCAATCGTCGAATTATAGATGCGGAGACATCGTATCCGACGTAGAATTGCATGCTGATTCCGAATATGGCATTATCGTTTTGCAATTGTTGTTAGTTAAAAAGTTATAAAGTATCTGAAAAATCTACTAAGTTGCTTACTAAGTAAAATTTTGATAGTCCTTTAAACACCGCGCCGCTCGGCATATGAACTACAAATATGTAGTAGAGAAGCCTTCTGCAATATTAGGCTGATAGTCCTCGCCAATATTGTGCAATGAGGGCTCATTCTATCATGTAGTTGTATGGCGGTATCCTCGACGTAAACCCAAAATGTGCTACATAATTTTCCTACGTAGGAACTGACCCGGTATTTTAGGGCCGTGGCCGCTTATAATAACAACTGCAGAAACTTCACTGATACATATAATTTCTTTCAAGTGACAATCACGAGACCACCACCATTTTAAAGAGCGATTTATTTACCGTACCTATCTAGAGCCTTGGTACTGCTGATGGACGATAGCCTTGAACCATCATCATCGATAGAGGCACTAATCTTGAGAGGATATAGGATCAACCATTCAACCAACTCAGCTCTCAACTCAAATTCAAATCTAAAATATGACTATCCTAAATTGAGTATGGTATGTCTACTGTTTTTGAGTACTACTAGCCTACACAAGATGGACATCATGCTTCCTCTTCCCTGCAGATGACTTCATTTGAGCAGTCAAATCCAAAAGATCTGGCACTCTCCTCATTAGATTGTACGTGAGTGATAGTGATAATCCAGATGCACATGTACCACTCCAACCAGTCTGAGTTGTCCTCCCGATCCAGGCAATAGCAGTTGGCATCACCTCTAATTCCATGTGTAGAAACTCTTGCATGTTGGATGACTCATTGTCTTCGGTTGAGAAGTGAGTTTGTAGAATCTTCTGCCGTGCAACTTCTGCTTTGTCTTCATTCTCATTCAATTCCAAATACGATACAAGATCATCGGGAAGATTCATCTCTTCGTGATTATCACCGACTTTATGAAGTGTGTGGTTGGAGTTGTAGGTATCCAGTATGCTTGATTTGTTGCAAAGGAGTGTCGACATAGCCTCCCATCCCCTCTCGGTGATCAACTCATTGTCAACGTCAGCATCATAATCAGAATCACTATCGACTTCTTGATACAAATGAATCTGTTCCAAAGTTTTGTTATGTACTAAAGCGCTTGTAAAGGCAGTCACTATATCATCATTGATGTTGTTTCCTTCTAAATCAAGAGTTTCTAAAGCAAAGTTGGGGCTTTGTAGGTATCCTGTGAGGGCTTGCCAACCAGTAGGTGACACCAAGTCATTGTATCTCAGGCTTAGGTGTTTCAGAGAAATCATATTTGAAACTAACCGCCGCATCAAAAGTTCCATCCCATGATTATCAATCTTGTTACTGCCCAAGAAGAGATTTACTAAGTTTGAATTGGTTTCTTGTAATGACGTGAAAAATGTTTGCCAACCATGTGGAGTTAAGTTGTCGAAGGAGTGCCCAGTGAATATATTTATCATCGTGAGAGTTCTCAAGGTACTCATAGTGTTCAATAATTGACCTAATGCAGCCAGACCTACATCTCCAATAGAGGTTAGGGAGATGTCAAGCTTTACTAGTTGAATCCCATTCCTTTGTAATGAGACAAAGAAGGAACTCCAGCCTGCCGGAGTAGTCGATCTTCTCACACCCTTTAGACCAAGAGACTTCAATGTATTAATACTAGCCAATGCAACCAGTTCAGAATCGTTAATTAAATTGCTTTCGAGATTCAGGTTCTCGATCGAGGAAAGGGATAATTGATTGAATAGTGTCTGGCATGCGCATTGCCTCCAACCGAGATCAAGAATCTTCAGGGAAGATAATCCACATAAAGCACTGTTCAACGTATTAGCTGAATCTTCATTAATTCCATTATTATTCAGGTCCAAAGCAACCAGTTTGCAGTTCGGATGTTGTAAAACAGTAGAGAGTGCTCTCCATCCGACAGAAGTGATTGTATCATTGCCACTAAGGCATAATTTCTTTAATGTACTATTGCCTACCAATCCATTACATAATGCGACGAGACCCTCATCATGAATTTCACAATTTGGAAGACAAAGATCCTTCAGTTTAGACTTTTCATGCCCTAAGGCAGAGCATACTACACCTCTTAATCTACCATATTCAATTTGTAATCTCTCGAGACTAAGGTGACCAGCAAGACCCTCAAGTAAACCCCCAGCAAACTCATCAGCAATGAATATCGATTGTAAGGTAATGGTATTGATAGAGCAGTTCCGATATATGCACGAGAAGAAGTCATGGAGTTGTTGTCTGGTAGGTAAGTTATGTCCTTGCTCTCCTAAAATATACTTTTCTCCACAATGTCTACCTAAACATCTCCCACTAAACTCTATGCTCAACCTCTTGATATGTCTATTATTAGCAATACAATCACCATCTACTTTCCAATCAATACTATTGAAATAAGATTCGCCACCGTGACCATCACAATTTAAGTCTACATTAACGACTGTCATACTTACATCATTTTGTTTGAGGTATTGAAAATTAATCTTGTCCAATAAGTAATACCCATCGTCTTCATCATCACTACCCTCCTCAATGTCATTATTGTCATTCACATTATCCCCATTGTTATCAACAGAATCGATTTGATTGTTTGTTTCGTCCATCTCTTGTTTTGATGGCGAGGTATTTACGTACGTATATATGAGCAAACTGTGTAACACACAAAGATGATGTGATCAGACTATCGTCTCCGGACCGACACGGATGGACAGAGCTTAAAAAAACTTATGTATTGCAGTGTATTGAGTCTATTCTTAGTATATCTCAATATTATTGTGTTGTGTCCTCGTCCTCCGTTGTATGTACTCAGTACCGAGTATCAATTGTATTATTGTAGATTTTAAGTACTAAGTTGTGTGATGTGTGTGATTTGTGATATAGAAGATGAAGGGCTTAGAATACTACCTCCAGACCGACACTGATGGAAAGTGCGTTAAAAAACAATGTATCGAGTATATTCTCAGTGTATGAACAGTTGAATTGCTATACTAATCGATTATAAACTTTGCCACATTTCTATCTATCCATTTTGAAGTGACAATCACAAGGCCATCACCATTTAAAAGAGCACTCAATTCACCTATCTAGAGACCCAGAGCCTACTACCGATGGCGATAGCCTTGAACTATTATCATTGATGAGGCACAAACCTTGAGAGGATATATCGGTTCAACAATCATTCAACCAACTCAGCACGTTGGAGCTCAAAATCTCAATAAATCTCATTCACTCAAAAAAACAACAAACCAATACATATCATGGTAACTTGGGGTAACAATACAACCGCCACCTTTGGCAAAGGAACATCAGCTGCAGCATCCACAACTCCTGCACCTGGTGGTTTTTCATTCGGTGGTGCACCGGCAGCAAATACACAACATCCATCAACACCACCAGCTGCATCTCAACCAGCACCTAGTTTAAACCCTCCTCCTATTATTGGTAATACTACTACTACTACAGCACCTGCTGCGGGTGGTGGATTGTTTGGTTCAACTCCTGGTATGTTACAATTGATTTGTGGGTATATGCTATAGTATATCACATATGTCTCACAAAAGTGCACATCATGTGTTCATTTTTTTGTTTTTGCCACTGCCTTATGTATAAACAGCTCCTGCGCCTACTACTGGTTTATTCGGTGCACCTGGTAAGGATATAATGATGTGCGTGTAATGCCGCTTGATGTGGATTATATTGTTGTTGCTGTTGTGGAGGTTGTAGGGGTTGTCCAAATGGAGCTGGGGCAGGTTGTGCTGTTGCTCCAAATAATCCACCTGATGGGGCTGGTGACGGTGCACCGAACAATCCCGTACTAGCAGGTGCTAAAGTATGGAATGGATGAGATATTGAGTTATTAGTGAATGTGCAAGGCAGAGTAACTTAACGAGATAACAATTAACACTCACCTGGAGTTGGTGCGCCGAACAGTCCACCGCTTGGTGCTGGGGCTGAGAGATGAACAACAAAATATAAAATGTGTTAATTGTATAGATAACGACAACATATCAAACAATCTTCTTACACGTACCAGGTGCACCAAATAATCCGCCTGTTGCTGGAGCTGGGGCTAAAAAAAATTAGATGAAAAGTGGTTTATTAGATTGAATGTTCGTAACTTAATATATGCACAAAACAACTACGATATAAATACAAAATCCCAACATATAGTCTTACCAGGAGCACCGAATAAACCAGTTGTAGCAGGTGCAGGAGCTATTTAACAGTAAGAGGTAATGCAAAAACAAAAATGAACACATGATGTGCACATTTTCAGTTTAGTATTAGACAATCTGATATACTACTATACAATATACCCCACAAAACACAAATCAATTGTAACATACCAGGATTTGAACCAAACAATCCACCACCCACTGCCGGTGCTGCAGTAGTAGTATTAGAAGTACCAATAATAGGAGGAGGGTTTAAACTAGGTGCTGGTTGAGATGCAGCTGGTGGTGTTGATGGATGTTGTTGTGTATTCGTTGCTGCTGGTGCACCACCGAATGAAAATCCAGTGGCAGGTGCAGGAGTTGTGGATGCTGCCGCTGATGTTCCCTTGCCAAAGGTGGCGGTTGTATTGTTACCCCAAGTTACCATGATGAGTTACTGTTGTTTTTGTTGTTAGAGGAT
>Ga0214480_100824_pt1 | contig 14969 bp, 11 predicted proteins | sample M1_20Mar14CPVII9_3_FD_165042 | JGI IMG/M metagenome (GOLD analysis project Ga0214480, IMG submission 165042) | Marine eukaryotic communities from Monterey Bay, California, United States - M1_20Mar14CPVII9sort6BwellE17 | ecosystem: Environmental > Aquatic > Marine > Unclassified | place: USA... | reverse complement strand
GAAGTAATAGTACACCAGTAAAAAGTTATTGGTCGGTATATATACTTAATTTTTGCTGGTTATACTTTGTGTGTGATGTGTGAAGTTTTATCTCGTCAATCTGAATGGATTAATATATGAGAAATTAGTTTAATAACAATACCCCCCACGCAACCTCGTCCGTCCCTTTATCTCACTTGACTATGTATTCGTATGCCTCCTACAACCATCAAATAAACCCCCTGAAATAAACCAATCAAATCAAAAGAAAGAGGCGTTGCAAAAAAACGGTATCCTTTGAGTGATAAATTATACTTACCAATAACAGACAACAGAGGACAGCGAATAGTCAAGGACAGTATATGAACCACTGAATTGTATTACTATCGATCGTTGACAGTGCCAACAATACCTAACGTATTATTTGTGAAAGTATCACACTCACACTCTCATAGTAAAAAAACATCAAATATATCAACATACGATACGTAAAACAACTACATCTTCAAAACCTGTCAAAAGGTATTACCAAAACGAACACAAACTATGTCATCCTGGGATAGATCAAGAAATCTACCATGGTCACGTGCAATACATGTACCACCTGCCGATCCCGAGATGGGCGCAGAAGATATAGATTTAAAGAAGGAACGTGTATGGAGAGAATTATCACGAGAGGCAGCGAATGAACAGAAGGAGATTGATGCTATGAAGAATGGTACCTATGTTGATCAACAGCAGCAGGCATCAAATGAGAGTAGTAGTGGTGTAGATTCAAATGGTATATCTACTGCAGCAGCAGTAGGAGACACACGGCAGCAGCAAACATCAACACAACAACAAATAGAGAAGCAACCAGAAGTAAACTTTTTGGGATATGTAGGACGACCATATCAAACATCAGATTTACTCCGTAATACAGCATTCGGTGCAACCATCGGATCAATAACGGGTATGTGTTTTGGTTTTATGGATTCCATACGGTCTGCGCAGTCATCCGAGTTATTAAAATCGGCATCAAGAAGTGCACAAGGGAAATTTATCTTCCAAGGGACATACAGAAGCGGTATGTTCTTTGGTGGCTTCTTTGGTGTTTTTCATACAATCAAGTATGGTACAAGAGTATTAATTGATCCTGGTGATTTGGGAGAGATTACTTTAGCATCTCTTGCAGTATGTGGTGGTGTATTTGCTAGGAGGGAATGGAGAGCGAGCTTGCCGTATGCTGTAATGTTAATTGGTATGGATAGCTTTCATTGCTTTATGAGAGAGGATGGTAAGGCGTAGCTTATGATATATGAAGGAGTATATATCTTAAAATAGGTAAGTCGGCACTATCATCTTAGGGTATTAAGGCATTAAACCTCCAAAGCCCAAGTTCATTTGTTCCAGTTCTTTCAATCTAAACTCAACGTGTCTTAAACATTTGGAACAGCATGTCTCTACCTCTTCCCACTCTAGCTTGTTGTTCTCCTCTTTAGATAATTCGGATCCCTTTATTGTAACTATTTCAGCTTCTGATGCATCTTGTTTGTAATTTCCACCGGGTATACTCCTGCTAATATTTTGTTGCTTCTTCTTTCCAACATACCACGTGCATTGTGCACAGATCATTCTACGACAAGTATCACCAGCTGTTACAACATTACACCCCTTCATATCGGGCGGTGATTGAAAGACTTGACTAATACAATCTCTACATGATTGCAAATTACATTCATCACATTTGTACCAATCCGCCAAATGATGGGAACAATACGATACACTGCAAAACGAACATTTGACAAAGGATAATGAGTTGTAATTTCTGTCACTACAGTCTCTTTGTATCTGACCTCCTGCACTTAAGGCGTAATCTCGGGGTAGGAATCTATAACATCTCAAGCAGCCCTGAGGACCGCATCTTGCATGGTTGCAGTTTGGATAGTCACACCATGATTCTGCTGGATTAAGACATGTGATACTTGTATTACCTACTGGATTGTTCATTGCCAAAGATAATTGTCCAGGCCACGTTTGATTGCATAAAGGAGCTCGAAGATTAGATTTTCCCAATGTTGATGTCTTTAACTGTCTACCGAATGGCTCTACTCTTAAGTTAGAAAGTTTCATTGATGTATGTTTTTGAATATACGCTTTGTACAATTCATGATCATCTGAAGAGTCTATTGTTGTGTGATTTTCAATCTTTGCATTATTATTTTGTATTGTAGCTGATATATCTGCTGGTCTTTGCAATTTATCTCTTAGATTCATCCAAAAGATAGCATGTCGAAAGACATAGGCTGCTTTATGTACATTATCATCTATTGTGGTATTAGTATCAATGAATTCATCACTTGATGTATAGCTGTAGAGACAACGCTTCTCCCAAAACGCTTTCCACAGTGCATCACTTTGCGAAATTTGACGCAGATTGTGATTAGTTGAACCAATACCAATACATACATGACGCGGGCCGAGGTATTGAAAAACTCTGATGAGTATGTCATGATTTGCAAATATTTCATGAGTATTATCCTCCATTATTCTATTTGTCGTCATCACATACAACCTCCTACTTGCCCATGGCTCTACTAACTCCACAACAAATCTGTATAAATTCTAAGAATCAATTGTCCCAGTTATATCAGAGACTCCCAATTATTGAAATTCACAGGGCCATAACCACTTGAATTTGGCACTCAATCAACAACTGAATATGAATACAACACAGAGGAGTAGGAATAGGATGATGTAACATTACGATATCTTATCGAATACAATAGAGGCAGGCCAGGGAATATACAAGAGTTGAGGATACCGGAAAAAAGATGCAATCATATGAATAAATATGCATCTACAATGGTTAACTATGTATGCTCTACTATGCCGCCGATAGAAGGAAGTTGGCCATGAATAGCAATACACGCAGTGTAGAGAGTTATAGTGAAGGCTAGTGTGATCGGGTGGAGCTAGCTGTAGAACTCTGTAGAACATAAGAATGAGCAAGATACCATAAGATATGAAAGGCCTAAATATTAAAAGGCATGCAAAATTTTTATGACCGGTGTTCTCAACATCTACTCAAAGCATGGATCTTGCTCATAAAGTCAAACGATAAGCTTAAGGAGATCATACTAACATCAAGTTTAATCAAGGTGTGTGTTAGATATTGTGTATTCATGAGCATATATATGATATAATGATATATTGATTTGATGAATGACGATGGATGATGGATCGCGTCTGATCTCCTCTGATATGATATGATATGATATGATCATATCATGATATGATGATATATGGATGCTCATGACGAAGAAGATGATGATGATAATGATACCATGAATGATCGACGTGTGTGATTTAATGCACAGTCTACTTATATCTTATGTTTCTGTCCTCCCGTCACCTCTTCTTTCCATCGCGTCTACAGCATTCAATACTACTATTACCTACAATTGCAATTGAAGTATGCCAGGAAGAGGAAGAGCCGGAAGGGTAACTCGTCGACAAGTTCGTCGTCAAGTCCGCCACAATCGTCAAGTGGGAGCATATGATCAACAACCACAACAAGCTGCAAAGCCCGAGCAAGCTCCGGCACCAGCACCTGTGAAAGAGGAGAAGAAGGTTAGTTGAATGTGAGTTTCCTCGTTGTGTAAAACTCCCAGAGTATGGTTTCAAAGACGGTGGAGTGGCTCAGTTTTGTATTGATCACAAATCGGATGAGATGGTTCTCCTCGTGGCCGATCCCGACAAGCCTAAGGAATCTTCTCTAGAGCTTGTCAAGAAGTACATCCAGCTTGAGAAAGAACTAGAACCTCTTAAAGAGGCTCCGGCAAAGAGTGAAGCATGCAAAGCTGAGATTAAGCGGATCAGTGCTAAAGTCTATAATGAGGAGATTGGTATCAATCAACTTACAAAGGAAATGAAAGCATTGGATATGAAGGTAGAAGAAGAAAGCAACAAACCTAAGCTGTTTGGACGAGGAGTATTCGGTCGTGACCAAGATGATATTGATAAGTGGACCAAGGAGAAGGAGCAGAAGGGAGGTAAGATTGTTGAGATCAAGGGTGAGAAGGAGATGAATGAGGTAAAACTTGCTCAACTTAAGGAGAAGCTACCCGGACTTATGAAACCAGCCGATGAGTATACGGAAATTAACAACACGATGAAGAAGTATAAGACTAAAGCTATTGAAGATGAGGCTTCGGCTCTCTACCTGGCATTGAAGGCGGCTGGCTTTAAGAAGAAGAAGGAGCTTCATGCTGAGAGTGAGATCATCTTCCAGCGTCTCAAAGACAAGGTAGCAGCTGAGGATAAAGGTTGATAGGATATGTTTCAAAGGAACAACCTAGGTATATGTAACATAGATTGTACTTTCAAATTATTATATATATCTGCATACTATAGCATCTTTTTGTACATTGTCCATTGTTACTTTCCTCCCAAACTCAATCAACCAGTCTCTTTTTGTTCATATGATATGTACATTTCAATCCAACCTGTATGCTTTTCAATCCTTTGTTGTCTTCACTGCTTCTGGAAAGTCACCACTCTTTATACGCAAGACAAACGCTTTTGTAGCTGTAGAATCTCCTTCACTGGGTATATCTTTCTCGATCTTTCACCCAGCAACGTCTAACTCTAAAATCTATGTCATTATCCATGTTTGTCATTGCTGTTTTGTGTGCTCCAGATTTGTAAAATGCGGCCATGTGCTCCATACCGTAAATGTTTCAGCTCGAAGATCAGTGAAACCCCATGTACAAACTTGACTTGTCTCTCCTACAAGATGTTCTCCGTGTATGTCTCCATGCAGTTCACTACCAATCTTAGATGTTAACCACATAAAACGAGGAAGACTCATGATGTGAAATGTCCCCCAAGTAGCTACACAAAAGTATTCTTTATCTTCTTCAATTGGTTTAGATGATACTTTAACCCATGGTTTCAATATACCAATGTATTGATCTGATTTGTGCATTTATCTATCATTTCTTTCGAGGGAGATATTCTATTTCCCATCTTATTGGATTGACAATTTTTGGGAAATGAAATGTGAAATTGCAATAGATATTTCAATGCCAACAATGCTCACTAAACTCCAATCGACGACATTGAAATTGCTTATCTGATACTGATATCGTCACTGCTAATAAGATAGATGTTAGTCTTTAGTATTAAAGACGACGCATGATAAGCAATAATACGCTCTCCCCCGAATATCTTTTTAGTATCCTTATGAGAGTTCATTCAGCAGTATCGTAATTAGATGCATGCAACTTCATACATTGTGAATTGGTACTTCTTTTGCTAGACTATGCAATATTCTCGTTATTCAATAGAGTGGACTCGCTGCTGTGTTGTACCGCTGCGCCTGGCTCGTGAAAAATCGTTCAAAGAAGGCAGTAAAAGTTTCAAAAAAGGTAGCCTCTAGAGGGTATGGTATGTCACGTTAGATATCAACTAAAACAGATATCATTACTAATTATGTATAAATCTTAAGAGAGAGTTGCGCCTGTGCTTGGATAATATACTCTCGTTTCATCTCTCTTCTTGACTGAACATGAAAACATTTAGAAGACTCCCCACTTTAACTCGATGGACTTAACCTATCATAAACCCAACATCAAGAGGAAACCGTAGGGTGCTTAGTACAGAGGACAACAGTTTTAACATGATGATAAAACGTCCCCCCTCTAAAACCCCAATTATATATAAACACATACTCCCCATTTCCCAAACAAAAACAGAAAATTCTTTAAACCATCTCCTTATAATGGCTACCACCCTTACTCAATTCCATATTATTAGCACTATCACCAACATCCGTCTGTGCACCACATAATTCACGATCTTCGAAGCAACCATCAGCCATTGGACCGAATAACTTCATCCTTCGGTCTAAACTACCCTTGAGGGGATGGTAGTTTGATTTCGATTTACGTCTTGAACCGATAATCATGGCACCTATGGCAATGGCAGCGGCGGATGCGGCGGCTATCATCATCCAGAATGCTAATCCACCTGGGTGCATTAGGTGATTCTTTTGTGTTGTGGTGGCACCATCTGTGTTGTAAATTGAGGGTTTGTGTAAAGTTTAATTAGAATTACCCAAATAAATAAATAATACACAAAGCAAAATAGCAAACAATTCCCTTACCTCCTCCATTACCACTATCACTACCTCCTCCACCTAAAATTAACAATTCAAAGAATTATAACGGGGCAATACATAAATGAGCATATCATGTGTACAATAAATAATATAGCAACAAACAAACAAAAAATATTATAAAAGTTTCTGCCGTGGGTTACTATTCCGTCTTACCTCCTCCTCCTCCACTACTTTTATGTCCAGGACAATGCGGAGGGCACTTTCCTCCATGATCACAAGCATGATGTTCGTGTGGCAAACAGACATGCACTATTAAAGAAGTATATGAGAAGTTATGTAGGTTTTGACGCGTGAGGAACCGCTAAAAATATATACTCATATATAATTATACCCAAAATTACAATAACTTACCAGCCTGTAATACCAAATTCCACCATGCCAATTCTCTTCGTTGATGAGTAGAATCTACTACTTCATTATTAACAGTAGTATCAATATTAGTATTATCCAAAGTATTTACTTGTTCCACTGATTTGATAAAGTTATTTGATATTTTAGACTCCACCACTGATGATTCTCCCGCAGTAGCCGAACAAACTAGTGAGGCTATGATTGCTATGCTTTTATATATCCGTGTCATGATGGTTATATTGTTTCAATAGGTATTTGATAGAGTACTAGATTAAAGCCGCCGTTTGTTGTGTCCCCTGTTTGAGAGAAAAAGTTGGGAAATCATCTCTGCGAATGTCCGCCCTTTCTTTCCTTTTCTCTTGTGGGGGTGTTGTATTGAGACTGTATTGGCATAGCTTGCCGATAGCATCATTAGAGCAGCCGTTATTAGATTGCAATACTACTACCTCTTCTATCTTATTTGCAAGGAATACTTAGCGACCTCTATCATTTGCAATCAAAGTGATATCAAGTAATCATATCTTACGAACTCTAAATCAATGACATCTGACGAAAGATCTAAAGAGGGAGTTGGATTTGGCTCATTGCCATTACCAGATGAGCATCTAATTGATAGGAATGATAGTTCAAATAATAATGCAGCTGATATGAGTAGCAGTAGTAAAAAGAAGACTAGAGTAGTTATTAAAGCATCGGATATCAATAGCGGCGGCGGGGGAGGAGGATATGACGATTTTATCGGCTTTCTGCAATCGTCAACTGCCCCATGTCCACAATCTAAAAAGCAAAAGGAACAAGACGAGCATAGTGAATCTAGTGATGATATATCATGGTCAGACATCTTAGATGGAAACACTGCAACAACTGCAACAACAACAAACAGAGGAGAATCTCCCGACTTTTCAAATTTCATCAACTCACTAAACATACAAGAAACACCTGCCAATCGTAAAATTAAAGCAGAGAAGGAGGCAGAGGCACATGAAATCTTTTTAGAATTCTGGAATAGCGAGGCTGGTTCAAAGGCACGTCTTGATAATAATTTCAAGGTATTTAATAATATACAAAAGAATTCCCCAGAAGCGATTTGGAGTGAGATTGTGGCAGGTATGCAGAATGGGGAGGTTGTTGAACAACCATTCTGGTCTAGTTTAAAGTCTTGGTTTGGTGCTCAACCTTCTACTGCAGCCGTAGTTGAGGGGAAGCAACATGAACAGCAGCCAGAGGAGATTACTGACGTATCAAGTTGCGATGAAATAGTGTAAAACCAGAGTATTGAAATGAGAGAGATTGAAATTGTACAACACAAGATGTGAGGGGAACTCCCTATTGTAAAGAAACTCTACCTTAAAGTAGTAAGATTGTATTGAATATGATGAGCATATCTGTTGTCTGATCTTAGAGAAGGCTAAGTTGTCAGAGACACTGACACGTGTTTGATAAGTGTTGCACTATTCATGTATGAATCTATCACATATATTACAGGCAAGAGTTTGGTTTCATCCGATACTAACAACTCTCAGCCAGTACCACTTCCAGATTACTCAATGCAAGCAAGTCCCCAGCTTCCCAGCTTCATCACATGCCAATCTAATATTCATCTTCCACCACACCACTCCTCTCACGATCACTGTAGACACTTCCTCTCACAACAATACCCATACGTTTCCTCTCTTCTTCAATCTCTTCAGTAGGCTTCACATATTTGATAGCACCCAACTCTGAAATCCACTCTTCTAATCGTCCCGTGTGCCACTCATCCGGCTTCTTAGGATTGAGTGCCAATCCATCAAATCCAGTTAACCGTCCAATCTCCTTCCCCTCATCGAAAACAATTAACGCAGGTAATGTCTGTATCCTCAATTTACTAACAAAGAATGGTGCCTTGGCAGCATCAATTCGTAAAAACTTGGCTTCTAAATGTTCACTTGCAATTATCTTTAAATGATAGTCCATAATCTTACACCGTTCAAAATCATCATGATAGAAATGTACGCATACATATTTGGATGATCCTGTACATTCTGGTAGGAATTCATCTTGGGTAATGGTGCGTAACGAGCCATGTCCCAATGCCTTGTGTTGAGCACGAGCAGTCTGTTCTGACTTTAATTGTGCGATACGCAATTGCCGCAACGCTGCCAATTCATCATCTTCATCTAACAAATGATCAAATTCATCATCATCTGAACTATCTGAATCATTCTCATCATTTTCTTTACCACCATCAAACTTCATACGCCTCATTTGTTCCTTAATATTCATAACTTGATTATTGTGCTCGGCATTATCACGTGCAGTTTGTTGTTCATTTGCCGCTGCAATAGCTTTAGCCTGCTGACGTTGATGTTGATGTAATGCCTTGTATGCCGCACCGGTAGGGGCACGATCAACATCATCCTTCTCATTAGTACCCGCTGCATGCTTTGCTTTTAATTCCTCCATTGCTTTTGTTAGCCGTTTTTGTACATTCTCGGATACTTCCTTCTGTGCTTCGGTATTCTCATCATTGCCTAGACCACTGAATGGGTCGGCCATTGGACCTAGTGGATTGGCAGCGGCGAATTTAGCAGCCTTGGAATTGCCAATGGGGTTTTGATTTGAGGTATTAGCTGGCATATTGATTTTGTTGTTTGTAAATTGTATGTGTTGTTTGTTTTTGGTGTATGGTATTTTATCATCAGCTGGATGATAATGTGGAACTGAAGTATAATAATATTTTTGTAAATATGTATGTTATCCAATTGCAATGATTGACTAGGTACTTCCAGTTTATATTGTTGGTGGATTGATGGTGTATGAGAAAAAAAAATGACGATATTATATTATATCTTATCCAATTGCAATGATATACCGATATAGTATTAGGTGATACCACCAGTTTATTATTAGTGGATTGATGGTGTATGTGAAAAAAAAAATGACGATGAGTTTATATAATTGTATCTGCTCCGCTAGGGATGATAACCAAACAATAAAACCACTCCGCCAACTAATTAATAGCGGTAAATGTGATGTATTGGAGAGATAACGTGAAGCAAATGGGGTCTGATTGGTAGGAGTAGTTGGCAAAGGTGGTGAAATAAAGGTGAAATGAAGAGCCGATAGAAAAATGTTAAAATGGCTTCCTTAGTGGTCCTGTGACAGTCAAGCCAATAAGTTCGAGTGTGCAATGAGCAATGGTAAATCTCTTTTCTCGCTATATATAATCTCTATTCCGGCTGCTCGTTCATATGTAGCTTGGATAATATTATAAGTATTATACGGTATATATAGTGTTGAGGAATAACTTTGCAAGTTAAGTTAGGACCACATCCTTAGATCCTCAATCTCTAACTCCCTATGCCTTCTTCTTATGTCCCTATCCTTGGCTTCTTGATCTCGTTTATCCTTGAGTATCATCTTGCCCAGTTTACCAGCAATCAGTTTAATGCAACCTGCACAGGCATTACCCCAATCCTCTCGCAACTTGGAGTATCGGCAATCGGCACAGAAAATGGTCCGACAAGTCTCACATCGATCCAAATTATAATCAGACTTCTTACTCTGATTCTTATTTAAATGTTCATCATAGCAGTCCTCACATTGCACAAAACCACAGTGACCTTCACAAGCAAAAAAAGTGGTACACCGCTCACATCTTTCCTCTTCACAAGTCTCACAATAACGCATATATTCAAGGCAATCATCAGAGCGACAGAACCGATCCTCGCAATTTGGGCATTTTATACTGCAACTGACACAAACATCAAACGAACACCGTACACATTTCGTCATCGGATCACAGTCATGGCAACATGTTTTAATACATTCTACACATGTCCGTAACATCAATTTCCCATCCACTCCATTATCACATTCATTGCAGAAGAACTTGGTACACTTCAGACATATATTGTTTTGCATACCTACACCAATATCCCACTCATCTCCGGAAGGGTCATTGTAACAATTAACCAATCCATAGCCCTCCCCCCTTCCGACGTAAAAACCAAACAAACCTACCGTACACTTCGAACATCTGACTTGTCGACTCTCCAACAGTCTATCGTAATCAACTAGAAACGAATGCAGTTCTGGACTCATTGCTTTACGCCATCGCCTTGGTAGTTGGACCAATGTCAACGAGTTTCCAGGAGTATTGATGACACTATTAAGAATAGGAAGCACAACATCTTCGGATAACTGGTCACATTCAAAATCATCAGGATCACGAGAATAGATCTTTTGTGCGAGGTCGATGTCCCTTAACACTACAGATTCAGACAGCAGTTGTAATCCCCAACCTGTGATGTTAAAACAGCCTACAATCTTTAATGTCTTGAGATTTTCCTTAGCGTTGATGCATGCCAATACCCCCGATATATCATTATCATTTAATCTCATGCCAATAGGCCAGCCTGCTCCTTCGTCATTCAATTCTCCAAAGTCAAGACTTTCCCAATTCTGTGAAGCTACTATAACTTTTGTTTGATCTGATGGTTCATATCGTTTCACATTTGCCCAGGCTAATATCGGTGATACGTTCTTATTATCCCATTTATACTTTCTCCATGATTTAGAATCACACGTCAAAGATAGCGCTAGCAGTGCACGGGATGGTGTACATAGATATGATGATATACGAACAAATGCAATATCCGGTAGATCAAATATACCAAGTGACGATATCCTTCTACGCTTGGAGGTATTGCTCGAAGTAGAAGTTAATGTTGATGCACCTTGTAAATTATTTTCTAATTGTCTTTGTGGTGTTTGTGTTTGGGCGTTGGCATCAGGCATATCGGTATCAATCACTGGATCGGAGATCATACTACCCGATATATTTTGAGCTTCCCTACCAGCGTGGTTATAAGTATCGTTAGTTGATTAAGTATATCAGCAGCTCTACAGAATTTGTCTTCGCAAACCACAAACTTTTTTAATAATATAATTTGAGAAATGCGATACTACCTCCGCTCCACGGCACCGAAGCGGCCAATAATCACCACACTAAACAACAAATACTAATGATGCAACCAGTAGAGTTATTATATTGGAGCTGAAAGCATTGATATAAGCAAACTAATACGATTTATGGTAGCAATTAACATCAATTTTTATACTCTCATAAAAAGATACCGATGATGCTCGGTATCTTTTTATTATCCTTATCTTCTCAAGACTACTAGCTACTACTAGGCACAAGCAAAGCAGATAAAGTGGCCGAGTACCTCCAGTATGGACTTGTAGTAGCACTTGTATTTGTATACCATATTCATACGGGTAAAGCGACATATTATTCATTAAGTTATACATCTACCCGAGCAATTTTAACTTGATTTGCATTGTAGTTTTAGATTTTCAATCTCTTTCTGAAGCAACTTCACCTCATCAATCAACTCATCCTTTCTGAGTTCCAAACACATATACTTGATAGTTTCATCTTGCTTGTCTTTGAGTATCTTCTTGCCAAGGTCATCAGCAATCAGTTTGATACACTCTGAACATGAATTGCCCCAATCCTTGCTCAACTTTGAGTATCGACAATCGGCACAAAACCTCTCGTTACATGAATCACAATGTCTCACAGAATGAGGAGAGTCCAATCTTGAATCGTCCCGACAATGGCCACATTGTACAATGCCGCAGTTTTCACCTTCACAAAGCCAAGAAACTGTACACTCTTGACAGCGTTTCTCGCCACAAGTATTGCAATCCAAAATATATTCACTACAACGACGACAAGCTTGATTGCCACAAGGACATTTCTTACTGCACCTGACACATATAGATTTTACACACGACGCACAGCTGGTCATGGGGACACATCTGTAACAGCACTCTTCTTTGCATTGCAAACATGTATTCAACATGTCTTCTTCATTAGATTCATTATTATCACATTCGTAACAGAAGAATCTGACACACTTAATGCAAGTATGATTCTGCATCCCATAATATTCACCACCACGTTGATCTTCGGCGCATTGGACCCAGTATCCACGGGGATACTCAACAAGATTATCATCTGCTGCAATCTTAATTGTGCACTTCGAACATCTGACTTGTCGACTGTCTAACAGTCTATCGTAATCAAGTAGAAACGAATGCAATTCTGGACTACTTCCCAAACGCCATCGCCTAGGAAATTGGACCAATGTTAACGAGTTACCAGGGGTATTGATAATACTATCAAGGATAGGCAATATAACATCTTCAGATAATTGTATTGATTGAAATTCTTCATCATGAGAGAGTACCTTCTGTGTAAGGTCAATTTCTTTTAACACTACCGAACCATATAATTGTTGCAACCCCCGGCCCGTAATTTTTACACATCCCGTAATCTTTAATGTCTTTAGATTATTGCGAGCATTAATACATGCCAATACCCCGGCAATATCATCTTCTTTTATTCTTAGGTATACACTTCTTTCTTCTTCATTATTCAATTCTCCAAAGTCAAGATATTCCCACGTCTGTGAAGTTAATATAACTTTTGTTTGATCTGATGGCTCTTTTTTTATAAACTTTGGTTTTGCCCAGGCTAATATTGGTGATACTTTTTTATTTGGATTATTCCATTTATACTTTCTCCATGATTTAGAATCAGTTGTTAGTGATAATGCTAACAGTGCACGTGATGGTGTACATAGAAATGAGGATATACGAACAAATGCAATATCCGGAAGATCAAATATACAAAGTGAAGAAATCCTTCTACGCTTCGAGGTATTGCTCGAAGAAGAAGTTGATGTTGATGCACCTTGTTTTTCTAATTGTCTTTGTATTGGTTCATTGGCATCAGGCATATCGGTATCAATCACTGGATCGGTTGGCATACTACCCGATATATTTTGAGCTTCCCTACCAGCGCTGGTCGTATTGAGTATCGTACAGTTGTTTAGTTGACTGATAACTAGCACAATGCAATCCACAATTTTTTTATAGTGCGGAGATTTGAGATAAGATGTACTACCTCCGCTCTGCAACACCAAAAAGGCCAACCACACTAACAAACAACTATCAATGAAGTAACCAGTACAGTAATATTATCTGGAGCTGAAAGCGTTGATATGCAAACTAACACGCCAATCAAATTATACTAATTACTTTTCTACTCTCATAAAAAAGATACCGATCTATCCACTCTCTCTACTCATATTCATATGTATGTAGCTTGGATAACGCCATAAGTATTTATACGGTATAGGATTAATAGTTATATTCTACAAAATCAGCTGCCCATTGATTCATCGTCAGCTGTATCAATACTACATAGAATAACAGCCTTAAGCCTTCCTATTGTAGCCATATACTTGGCATTTTCTTCTTCCTTGTCTTTATGTATCCTCTTGCCAAGATCTCCAGCAATCAGTTTAATGCAACCTTCACATGCATTAACCCAATCTTTGCTTAACTTTGAGTATCGACAATCGGCACAAAAATCCAGGACACATATTTCACAACGTCTCACAGACTGAGGAGTGACTCTTCTTGTATCATCATGGCAGCGGCCACATTCAACTTTGTTGCAGTTTTCCCCTTCACAAACCCAAAATCCTGTACACTCTTGACATCGTTCCTCACCACAAGTATTACAAGTGAGAATACTTTCACTACTACAATGGCGGCAGGCTTGAGTGTCACAGTTTGGACATTTTTTACTGCATCTACCACATACAGGGTTTGAACACCCCGCACAACCGGTCATGGGCATACAATCATAACAATACTCTTCTTTGCATTGTATACATGTATTCAGCATGCATACAGGATTATTAGGATCTTCATTACCTTCGTATTCACATTGTTCGCAGAAGAATCTAACACACTTGATGCATGTATTGTTCTGCATCCCATAATATTCACCATCATAGCCATCCTCGGCACATCGGACCCAGTATCCGCGGGGATACTCATCAAGATGATCTTCTTCTGCAATGTTGACAGTGCACTTCGAACATCTGACCTGTCGACTGTCTAATAGCCTATCATAATCAAGTAGAAACGAATGCAATTCTGGACTATTTGCTAGACGCCATCGCTTTGGAAATTGTACCAATGTCAAAGAGTTACCAGATGCTTTGATAATACTATCAAGGATAGGCAATATAACATCTTCGGATAAATAGTCTGATTGAAATTCTTCTTCATGAGATAAAACCTTTTGTGTGAGGTCAATTTCCTTTAATACTACTGAACCAGATAACGTATATTGCAGTCCTAGACCTGTGATTCTTACACATCCCGTAATCTTTAATGTCTTGAGATTTGCTCGAGCATTAATACATGCCAATACCCCGGCAATATCATCTTCTTTCATTCTTAAGTATACACTCCTTTCTTTTTCATTATTCAATTCTCCAAAGTCAAGACTATCCCAATTCTGTGAAGCTAATATAACTTTTGTTTGATCTGATGGCTCTATCTTTGACATGTGATTCTAAATCATGGAGAAAGTATAAATGGAGTAATCCAAATAAGAAAGTAT
>Ga0214480_100823_pt1 | contig 14986 bp, 17 predicted proteins | sample M1_20Mar14CPVII9_3_FD_165042 | JGI IMG/M metagenome (GOLD analysis project Ga0214480, IMG submission 165042) | Marine eukaryotic communities from Monterey Bay, California, United States - M1_20Mar14CPVII9sort6BwellE17 | ecosystem: Environmental > Aquatic > Marine > Unclassified | place: USA... | reverse complement strand
AGCGACGGCTGTGAGGCGAATCAGATGTGAAGAGAGAAGAGACGAAAAGAGTTAGTGTATGATTAAGATGATGGTTGTGATGATACGGTATTCTCAAGTAGTCACAAGATAGACTCGATTCTTCATACACAAAACAACAATAGAAGCTTACCTCTTTTGATGGAGCCTGTGTTGGGTTTGAAGTTGGTGCCGTTGGTGAACCAGTCGGGCTCGTGCTCGGACTCCTTGAGGGTGAACGAGATGGACTAGAACTGGAAGGAGGTGTTGCGGGACAAGAACCTGTATCGGGTGTTGGATTCATTACAGGATTAGCAGGGGAACAATCATTCCTGTGTCGATTAGAATGATGTGTGTTGGTTAGAACAAAGCATGCCTAAATGTCAGGAGAGAAATAGGTATCATAATAATGAACTTACACATCAATATACCATGTATCACCATCTATAAAGGAGTATCCGGTAATGATATAACTAAAATCATACTCATTGCATAATGCAACTTCTTGAGAGCAAGACGTGTGGATATTGACCATATTCCCGCTATTAACACATGATGTCGTCAATTCTAAGTTGTTGTAAAAGTTACAGCTAGACGGCCTTTCAATCAACCAGCCGTCTGAGCATAAAGCTTGATTACTTCCCAACAAAAATGTAGCTGTATTGGGAACGCAACTACCAGGAGGCTTGTATGCGACGTTCAAAAGATCACCACCATTGCAGGATGAACCCGATGGTTTGATGCATATCTTATCTGGTCTATTAGAATTATTGCAATTGATGCATTGATTTGATTCATCACATACACCACACAAGCAATCGTTGGTATTTTCACACTGAGGACGTGTTATCAACGGTTCATCTGTTGGTTGAAATGTTGAGGGTACTTGAGATGGCTGGACACTTATCGAAGGCATAACTGACGGTTGAGATGAAGGTTGTGTTGGAGGTTGTGTAGTAGGTTCAAAAGTTAAACCATTATCATCTGTTGGGGACGATGATGGCTCAGTTGACACACTGGGGATAAAACTAGGTCGAAGAGATGGTAAAGTGCTTGGGATATTTGAGGGTGAGCTCGTTTCTGTTGGAGTGACGGAGGGTTGATTTGATGGTTGTGCACTTGAAGAAGGCACATCTGTTGGCTTTAAAGACGGGCTTGTGGAGGAAGAAGGAGAGTCGCTCGGCATCAAACTGGGTGAGCTCGTTTCTGTTGGAGTGACGGAGGGTTGATTTGATGGTTGTGCACTTGAAGAAGGCACATCTGTTGGCTTTAAAGACGGGCTTGTGGAGGAAGAAGGAGAGTCGCTTGGCATCAAACTGGGTGAGCTCGTTTCTGTTGGAGTGACGGAGGGTTGATTTGATGGTTGTTCACTTGTGCTAGATGTTGTTGTCGAAGTCGTTGTGCTAGTGGTAGTGCTAAAACTTGTAGTGCTAGTAGTAGTTGAACTCGACTAAGAGAGAAGAAGCGAATATAGATATGATTGTATGAGAAACCTAACATGAACAATGTAAACATCCCACATTATTTATCCTCATAAAACACACATGTCACTTACTGTTGCTCCCGTAGAAGTAGAACTAGTTGTTTCGGCTGTACAAAAGTTGATAGATTCAAATAGATTCAAGTTCGTTAGTGTAGGTGTAAGTCAAAGAACATCAAATGATAAGTGCATTCGAATACTCACAGGTGGTTGATGTAGAAGTACTTGATGTGCTTGTTGTGGTAGTAGGTTTCGTAGGACTGAATGTAAGTTCATTAAATTCTGTTGGAAATGATGTGGATGGTACAAATGATGGTTGGGAAGAGGGCTCAGTAGACAAACTTGGGTTGAAACTGGGTTGGAATGACGGTAATTGGCTTGGGATATCTGTTGGTAATGTGGATGGTTCAATAGATATACTAGGATTGAAACTAGGTTGAAGCGATGGTAAAGTAGACGGATGAACAGAAGGAACTTCAGACGGTAATTGGCTTGGAATTTCTGTTGGCATTGTGGATGGTTCTGTTGAGACAGATGGCTCTTGAGAAGGACTTACTGCCCTTGATCTACTGCTTCGTCGTGAACACTGTGGGGAAAGAAAGGAGAAGTATGGATAAGCATATGCTCAAAAGATTTCAAACGTCAAAAATGAACACATCATGTGTACATACTCTTCCTCTACTACGACTTGAACTCCTGCCGTCATGATCACAAGGATGAATCTCCATCTTATCGGCATTATAATGCCATAGATAATCACTAAAGTCAGATACAGTGTCCCCAGCCGAACTAGAAGCGTCGGCATCATTCGGTTCCGTAGCATGGAATACCGACGCCGAAGATGAATTAGGTGAAAAGAAATGCCATTCTTTTTGAGAAGACGGAGCCTTGCTTGGAGGGGTTTGGCCTTTTCCTTCTGGTCTGTCAATGTTCCATATTGATATTGTTGGTGGTGTCAGTGAAGCAATATCATTGGTAGGATGACTTGCTTGGACTGGTGTCAAAGGTTTGGTATTCCAGCTAACAAATGGCTTAACAGCCGGATTAATAGGTTTGGAAGCTTCTTCCAACGGCAGCGGTTCATCATTAGGTGGTTCAAGTAACGGGTAGAAACTAGAGGATGATTCCTGTTTTGCATCAGGGAAGGCAGTGACCCAATTAAACCTAGGGTCGATCATACTGTTATCCAATAGATTGTTAGAGTTAGCGCTTGATGAGGTGAGCTTTCGTCGTGTAAGGCTAGTCTTAATTGAGGGAGAAGTATGACCAATGGAGACGGTCGTGTCCTTCATCTTAGTAGTCGGCGATTGAATCAATTTGGTAGATGGAGATGAATTGCCCTCCTTAAGAGTTGGGGATTGAATATGATAGCGTTGTGCCTATTGCAAGAGATATGTAGAGATAAACCAATGGTGAGTTTTTCGTCATATAATCACATCATATGTTCAACATCATATGTGCTCAAATCATCAACTCGTCATATAGACATGGGAGAATACAACAAAGATATCAGATATCCTTACCTCTTTCGAATGCTCGAGCCCATCGTGATCTGCTTTCACCACTGCAACACCGTCGTCCTCGTCTTGTAATACTGCTGCCATTAGATTTGATAATGATGATGAACAATCCTCGACATGAATTGCAATCGTCACATGGCGACACTGCTCAGTATCCATAGCTCCGCTCTCTTCGTCTTCTTCCGCAATACACATTTCATATACACACTTGTCTTGGCCTAAATAGCCCGACGTAGGATGATACGCCATGATTACTGCCAACCCATCGTTATCCATTGCAATATCACATACTCCGTTATCGGCGTTGAGGACGACTTTGCTCAGCATCATGTTATCATGATGAAGAGAGTAAGACACATCTTGTGCATCATATTCATTGTCGTCGTCGTCGATGATATGCTTAAACACGGGCTGATCGATACACGTTGTAAGTGTAGAATGGTAGTGGTGGTTGAAGATATTATTCTTGATGTTGGATGATGCTTCGATAAAGGGTAGACAGCCGATGATGGACAGCACCAAAGCTGAAACAGTGACGATGGACTTGGATATCATTGTTAATTGTTATGTGCAGTGTTTCCAATGGTCACTTTGAATGTCAATGGATCGATGTTTATTGCAATCAATACTTCGGATCGGTTATTAATGGTTTAGATGATGACCGTTAGCTATTGTTAGTGAACAATAGGATAATGGGGGGCAATGTTGTGTCCTACTCACATCCTTGGCATCCGTTGAGGAAGATAGAGAGCTAGCAAAGATACCTTTTTGGACTCGAATAAGTAGAAAAGTTCTTCAAACTTAGTTCAAACTGGTGAAATGGCCAAGGAATTGCCAATGCACTGATAGAATCAATATCATGTAACATACATACAGCAGTAGTAAAACATTTATTAAGGTAAATATACTACATGCTACACTCTATTCTTCAATCTCTACACGGAAAGAGTGCCCTTACTACTTGCAGTCTTCCCAGCTCTCCTTGGATCAACAGCCGCACACATCCTTAATGCCCTACCAAATGCCATCGCCGTTGCTAAAGCGGTTTCTAATACATTCCTCCCCGCCTTCTTTTCAACAATATGCACGGTCGACTTGCTATTCATAACTAATGATTCAAGTACATGATCTAACATTTCCACTGATAAATCACCCGCATACTCTTCATTATTTGGGTTGCAGGAGAGTGATAGATTGTGTGTCATGCATGGACGATTGGATAAGTCCATCGTAACCTCTACTTCGGCATCTGTGTTTGTATAGAGAGAGACAAAGTAATATATAAAGCATATGTTGTGAGTGTAGTAAATAAAAGAAACTTCAAGAAGCGGGGTGTAATAATAAGGAAACTCACCCCCATACTTTCCACAGGCACACCACATACGATTCAATCCAGCCTTCGTTCCCAATGCAACATTCAATACCTGCCCTAATGCTATCGATACATCCTCACTAGTATGATGATCATCAACATATAAATCACCATTACACTTTACTTCAAGTGACATACATGCCTCGGTGGCTAAGATTGATATGAATTGATCAACAGTTGATATACCCGTATGAACTTTAACATTACCTCCTCCTCCTTCCCCTTCTCCCTCCTCGGACGCCGTATTACCACTTCTTCCTCCCCCTCCATTTAGTAAAACATGTACCAATATACTAGTTTCTTTCGTACTCCGTTCTAATTTACCTTCCCTATTCAAGTCAATACCTGAAGTATAACTTAAACTAGTATTACCCCACATATTCTCAAATTCACTCGATGTATATTCATTCGTTGACGTACCATCTAATAAATTACGTAATGCACGGCTAAATGCCTTGAATGCACTTTCAACAATATGATGACCATTATCACCACGAACTTTTATTAATGAGATGGTAAGTCCTGATGATGATGCTAGGTTGGTAAAGAATGTTTGTACATGCTTCGTTTCCATAGAACCAATCTTCGTACGACCAATGTTAGCGGGGTATATACCGTAGGGTGGTAGTGTAAAGTTAATTAACTTTCCCTCCTCTTCATCATTTGATGAAGACTTGGTAAGGATGCATTCCACAAGTGCCTCATCCAATGGACAGCAAAAACGACTGATCCTTTTTTCTTTTGGATAATTATTCAACTTTCTCAATTTAGCACCAAGTGCCGTGCCCACTTGTCCCATAATTACACCCTGATTGTCATTGCCATAACGGTTAACTACCTGAAATGCATGCTCATCTGTTGCACTGCCAGCACTAATACTACCATGATCATCACCACTAATATTATCGACACTAGTTTTCTTCACTGTGATTGCAACTCCAACTTGTGCATGTGAGTTTAATTGATCCAACATATGATCAAAGAAACCAATACCTGTTGATATTGGATGTGATGATTTGGATGTGTCGATACATTCTACATTCGATAGGGTATAGTTGTTGTCCATCATCGTGAGGTTTGTTTGAGTTAGGTTGTTGGTCAACGAACATCGATTAGTGGTTGAAAAATGAAAGAAAAATGACATGAGATTAGTGGCGAGCAAACGAGTACGAGTTTTGCCTGCGAGCCAATCAACTAATAAATCATAACACAAGTGTCCTCTTCTCTTACTGCACATCCATATATAGAACAATGGCAAGCAATATAATAGAGACTGGGTCCGCTAACGCCGCCGCAAAAAAGGCCTCCTCCGATGGTAAGAAGAATCACAACAAGGTAAGTCTTTTGTCTCATTTTTTTATGATGTGCACAAGATGTGCACAGATTATGTGGTGTGCACAAACGTTCCTTTACCATGTATACATTGCAATTTGCCATAAAAACCTCTGATATTAATCTATATTCTTCTTATACATCGTATCTCAATATAATACAAAAACACAATTGAAATATAAAACAAGTACCGACGTGATAAACCATGGGATACACCCGACATTAACCATTGGGAAATCCAACCATGGGATAATACAGAAGGCAACGACACACTACCAGGTGGACGTCTCCTCGAGGAATCATCATTCGCTACCCTATTTCCTAAATATCGTGAAAAGTACCTACGCGAGGTATGGCCCTTAATAACACGTTCCTTAGATAAATATAAAATATCCTGTGAATTAAATTTAATAGAGGGTAGTATGACCGTCCGTACTACCAAACAAACATCCGACCCGTACATTATATTAAAATCACGTGATTTAATCAAATTATTAGCACGTAGTATACCCGCACCGCAGGCATTAAAGATATTAAATGATGAATATTATTGTGATATTATTAAGATTGGCGGCTTAGTGCGTAATAAAGAACGATTTGTGAAAAGACGTCAACGATTGATTGGTCCTGATGGGGCTACGTTAAAGGCGTTAGAGTTGTTAACTCAATGTTACATACTAGTTCAGGGTAACACAGTCTCAGTTATGGGTACACATAAGGGTATTAAAAAAGTACGTACAGTCGTTTTAGAATGTATGAAGAATATACATCCAGTATATAATATTAAACGATTAATGATTATGAAGGAATTGGAAAAGGATGAAAAGTTAAAGGATGAAAGTTGGGATCGGTTCCTACCAACATTTAAGAAGAAGAATGTGAAGAGGAGGAAGCCACATCAACTTGTTGTGGAGGAGAAGCAAAAGAAGGCTGGGGGTGCTATTGTTGAAGGAGGAGATGGTATGACTGCCCCCGCCAATAAAAAGAAGAAGAAGTCATACACACCATTCCCACCACAGCAATTACCATCGAAGATTGATAAGCAGTTAGATTCAGGTGAATACTTCTTATCAGAGAGGGAACGTAAGCATAAAAAGTTAATTGAGAAACAGGTGTCTAGTAAGGAGAAGAGTGAGGAGAAGAGAGCCAAGAGAGAAATGGAATTTGTCCACCCGAGTTTGTTGGGTGACGGTGGAGGGAATGATAATGATGGTGACGATGTCGAGAAGAAGGGAAGTCGTGATAGTGAGGGAAAGGAAGAGGATGATGTGAATCGTTTGGTGAATAAGTTTGCCAAAAAGAAGAGTAAAAAGCGTAGTAGTATGGATGAGGAGGTTGATGATGCCGGTGAAGACTTTGTTGATAGTTTGGGTGGTGAAAAGAAGAAGAGAAAGAAGGAGAAGAAAAAGAAGAAGTAGGTATTGAAGACCCGGCTAGTCAGAGAAGATGATTAGCCTATGGGGGTATCCTTAAGACTTGGCAATTAAGAGTAATAGTAAGAGATTTGATTAGACAACCTCCTATTCTTATCTATATACTCATATTTTTATCCTAACATTAACTTCGTTCCAAACTTAGTCTTCGATTTTCAACAAAGGATTCTTCTTTTCTAAAAGATACGCTCTTTGGCTCTGACTGTTTGCTCTCCTCTGTCGATGACCCTTCTTTGTCGTTGGATGCATCATTACTAATACCATTTGATTCCTTGACACCAGTATGTGCATCAAAGAACTCTTCTTCGTCATACTTTTGTTGTCTTAAGATGCTTCGTCTTGGATCCTTCCCCTGGGAGAATAGGTTCAATGTTGATGCTCTGCCGAGGACTGAAAACTTGGTGGATCCATTCTCTGTTCTACTTGATCTTCTACGTTCATGAATTACTTGCAGCACGGCAGCAAGGAGGGCACATGAAACAAACAAAATCAAAGGAAGGAACATGTTACGAACTTCTATTGGGGTTGTGTCAGAGCTCTCTTTGTCTGCCGCTGATAGTTTCAAGTCACATTCCGTCGCCATGCCATTAATCTCTAAGTACTCCTGGGATACTGTTGCAGGTGTTATATCATGATATTTCTGAGCATTGTAAATCCAATAGCTCATTCCTGACGCCAATTCTGTCCTAATAGGCCATGCCATGGGAATTTCAGCGATGACATTTTCTGTGAATGCAAGATTCCTATCACAATACATATTGAGTAAAGCAATGTCTGCGGATGTGTCTTCCCAACCCACTACCATTACACTACATTTCCCGTCATCATAATCTTGTAGAATACCTCTGAATTCATTCCCTTCTTTGTGGAAGTAAAAGTTGCCGTCAGGCCAGGCATCTCTTAGCTCGTCCTCAATCGCTGGATGTGCACATATTGATATCTTCATAGCCACAGCTTGCTCCATACTTGTTACTGATTCGTCTCCAGATTTGGTTAGAAATGCAGCTAAGTTAGCTACATAGGCACTAACTGCAATTAAGATGAAGAAGCCAAACCCTGGCATGTTTTGATTTGGATAAGGAAGAAGAGGAAGAAATAGATTAGACTTTGATAGAGGGAATTAAGCAAGTACGCATACTCATATCGTTCATACTTACCAAACATCAATATTTTGGTAGGTAGACTTGCTCTAACATCCTGTTCTACTCCAGCACTGGTGAAGAAGGTGAACTTCTCAAGAAAACTGTCTAGACACAGCCTACATATCTCCGCCTTCTTGTGATCTCTCATTCTACCTCGTGTAGCATTAGAATTAGAATCTGCTCTCGGATGAGGACGAGGATTGGCTCTGATAAAGAACCATACTGAAAGTGCTGCGGCAAAACAAATCACTAACAAAATGCATAACCAAAGAAGAGGAGAGAACGGCTCAAGCACCTTCTGTATCTCATATGTCAATGATTCACTACCTTCTCTCGGAACAACTAGATATGACTTATCCACAACAAAAGGTATAGTAAATGAAGTTAATGCTAATCGTTGACCTGTAATCCAAATCGGTCCCAATACCATGTCAGATAGTCCATCGGCCACATCCTGCACAGCAGCAGTTGCCTTACTATATGGATGTACTATACTAGATGCTCTGGTGCGATGGGTGTATGTAATGTTCTGAATATCTCCATTTGTAGTGTCAGCAATGTTTTGTATATAATTCAGATAAATGCCTTCATAGGGAATTGAATCATTATAATACTCATCTCCCTGATTTAATGTTTTGATGCCGTCCACTGTTTTATATAAACTTGGTATCTGATAATATGGTATAGTTGCCCTGATATTAACACCGCCCAACTTATCTTCTCTGAAGATCATTCCATAAAAACATTTTTAGAGATCCAGTTAGAAGATGTAAGTGTACATAAAGAGTATTGTCAATTCTCATGAGAGTATTTTCTTTAGATGCTGCTTACCTAATATCCTCTTCGGAGGTATAATCAAACCAATCTTCGGCCGTTGAATTACAAGTTGAATACGAATAGTATACATTAATTCCTGATTCGTATGTTATGTAACTTGATTGAAATGCTCTCTCCTCCGAGTCTAAAGTTGTATTTGGTATGTATGTTGGAAGTTGGAACTTATTAGCACAATTTCTAATAATGCACACAAGATATTATGCACAATGTGTATACACAACTACTCACCTCTACCGCAACTGGCGGCATCAACATAACACCACGGTCTGAAACAATATGCAGGTACTACATTCACACCTGCCTCATCTATATTACATGTTTTAGTATCCCATAACAAATCATGTTGTAAACAATAATTTGATCCATAAGAAACATCGAGGCATGGAGAGCCGACAGTGAATCGAAAACCAGTCTGTCCGGTGGGTAATGTACACGTTAAATCCGATAATGATAATAATTCATTGGTAACATTGATACAGGAACATCCTTGACTGCCTGCTGTTGCATTGATAGGAGATAACGACATGTTTTTCTAAACGTTTGTTATTTTGTTTTGTTGGTTTTGTTCAGGTATCCTATTTCGAGTGGACAATCTATACGCTGCCGCAGCTCAATACTTCTCCACTACTACCGCTCTAGAGATATATAATATAACCTGTATTTGTCATCATCTCGTCCTTCCTCCCTATCATCCTCTGAGTTGTTGGGATGCAAACTTTTAGCGAAATGAGGCGAGTCGAGGCGAGAAAAAGCTTGAGGATATCTTCCAAAACAGAGTTTTCATTGAATGAAAACTGAAGCACACACACAAAATGTATGAGCGAGCGTTGGCTCTCCTATTGCAACATCAACATACTCTCCTTCCTCTTTCCTCTAATAAGTGCTGTAGTGTGTTATTGTACGTCTTGAGTTGTTAGTGGGCTATTCCTTTTTGGGTGGTGGGGCTGAGCTGAATCGCTATCCCTCATACTCTTGCAAAAAAACAATACAACTTGCACCATTTTGCTTATAGATCATTCCTCTTGTTTCAATTGTACCACTCCACAACAACAAACAATAACAACAATGGCACCCAACGCACCACCACTGCCACCAAACTCACCATTCTTTGCCCCGTCAACACCATCACGGAAACAACTAGTACAAGTATCCACTCCTGGCGGAACACGTAAGACAATTAAAAAAGATATACAAGAACCATCTACTAAAGAACATAAAAGTACTGTAGCCGGTGCAACATCCAACCTTGTTAATGCTATCATCGGTGCAGGTATCGTAGGCATACCATATGCAATTAATCAAACTGGATTAATAGCCGGTATAATACTAATCATATTATGTGCAATATTAACTGAAAAATCATTGCGAGTATTAATATCAACAGCCAAACATGTCGATGTTCCATCCTATGAAACATTATTTGAAAGTACATACGGTAGTTTTGGTTTCTACTTTATATCTATAAATATGTTAATTATGGCATATGGCGGGTGTTTGAGTTACTTAACTATTATTAAGGACACTTTGCCGGTGTTACTTGGTGTGCAAAGTGGTGATGTTGGTATGGAACGTGCTATTTTAGTTGTTAGTACTATGGCTATTATATTACCAATTAGTATGCAAAGAGTGAGTTGTTGTTTTATATGTGTATGTGTGGTTTGTGAATCTTTTTCAAGAAAACTTACAACATACTCTATGCCTAAAACAACAACATCAATAACAGGATATGGCAGACTTGGCAAAGACATCAAAAGTAAGCGTCCTATTCCAATGTTTAATGGTATTGGTAGTCGTTATCTTCAGTCCAGTATCAGTGTCACTTGAAAATAATGGTGGAATCAATCACATTGCTTCCAATTCAATCATTAATACAAAAACAATCTTCATCGGCTTGGGCGTGCTAAGCTTTGCATTTGTATGTCAACATAGTGCATTTATTGTTGCTGGATCATTAGACCGTCCAACGAAAGAACGATGGGGACAAGCTACATCACATGCATTATCATTATGTGTTATATTAGAAATGGCATGTGGCGTCGTTGGTTACTTAGCATTCTTGGGAAATACCGAGGGCGATATATTAAACAACTTTTTAGATCTACCAGGACGAGACATGATCCGAGCTGGGAATATAGCAAGAGGATTAATGTGTACGACGATGTTTTTTGTATATCCCATGGATTCATTCGTTTGTAGACATGTACTTGTGGTAATGTTCTTCCGTGGACGGAGGGCACATGAGGGAGATGATGCATCGGTATTGGCAAGGAAAGATCGACGTGTAGCGATAACACTGGTTGTCTACTTCTCGTGCTTAATCCCAGCACTTGTGGTGGATAATGTGGGTTCAGTACTCGCTGTTACTGGAACGATTGGTGCTTCTTGTCTTGCTTATATTGGACCAGGTTTGATATACATGGCTGTATATGGGAAAGAGTTCCTTGTGAAGGTTGATGAGATTTGGGGTGATGAAAGTGAGGAGGAGAAGCCACGAGATATTGAATCTTCCCGATTATTAATGACAAACAATGAATCGACACGCACAACCAAAGATCCTAACCATTCAGAACAATCAACAATAGAAAAGATAGTAAAAGGAACGTCGTGGTATCTCCTTTTCATGCCACTTTGGTGCTTGGTTGCAGATCTAGGCCAGAAGAAACTAACAGAGTTTCAAGAGAAGGAGGCACTTAAATCACCTCATATCAATAGACTTGGAAAATGTGAGCCTTTACCTCAATTAGAGATGCAAAATGCAAATCATAATATGCCAAGAGGTGGTTCGTACAATGAACTGTCAAGGAATCAGCCAAATCTTGGGCCTAAAATGCTACCCTATGGAACAATAGCGTCGGGTGGTAACAAGGCAATTGGAGCTGCTATCTTAGCAAAGAAACAGATTAAAAAGAATTACCAAGGAGATAACAATATGGATGAGACAGATGTTGACATTCCCCCTACATGGTATGATTTCTGTGTTGCGATATTTTTCATTGCCTTTGGAGTCATGGCCTTGTGTTGCGGGATGGTATCTATTTTAATGACATCCAACTAAAGACAGAACAAATGTCAGATCATTGAGTAGAATTTAAAACTAATGACATTGAAAACAATATGCATACTAAGGCAAAGCATAAATAATAAAATATTTGGACCAACTAAGGCCCTAGTAGAAAGCCTACATCTCTGAGGAGGTGATGGCCAAACATTGCCTGAAAATCGGCAGGAAATCCAAATCTGAGGCAAGAAACCTGCCTACATGGGGCTGTAAAAGTATGATAGAGGGCCCTACAATCATGCTGGGAGTGTTCATCAACTTGTAATACATGTATACAATGCCAAACAAGCACTATAGTAGCAAGCCCATACATCTCTGAGGTGCCACTTAATGGCCAAACATTGCCTGAAAGTCGGCAGGAAATCCAAATCTGAGGCAAGAAACCTGCCTACATGGGGCTGTAAAAGTATGATCAAGGGCCCTACAATCATGCTGGGAGTGTTCATCAACTTGTTATACACCTATACAATGCCAAACAAGCACTATAGTAGCAAGCCTACATCTCTGAGGTGCCACTTGATGGCCAAACATTGTCTGAAATTCGGCAGGAATGGATTTTTGCCCAATCTGAGGCAAGAAACCTGCCTACATGGGGCTGTAAAAGTATGATGGAGGGCCCTACAATCATGCTGGGAGTGTTCATCACTTTGTTATACATGTATACAATGCCAAACAAGCACTATAGTAGCAAGCCTACATCTCTGAGGTGCCACTTGATGGCCAAACATTGCCTGAAAGTCGGCAGGAAATCCAAATCTGAGGCAAGAAACCTGCCTACATGGGGCCGTAAAAGTATGATGGAGGGCCATAAAATCTGGATGAAGATTGATCATTTAGTTTAAACTTAGTTTATTCATTGCAACTTTCTTTTATTTATTGCTATTAGTTGGCATATTTGGATACAATAGGCAACATAGCTCAGCTGCCTTGGCGCAGTCTATTCGCTGCCACAAGTATCCAACAGATATTGTACAATAGTCTTTGAGTCATATCTCCAGCATTTTATATCTTTGATCCTCTTTACTTTCTGTGTCACACACTCTATTAGCAAGAAGACAAAGCATTTTTCTCAGCCAGTTGCCAAGATTCTCACTTGACTACCATATAATCCATGACCATCTTCTTCCTTACTCTTTCACTCCTTCTCGGTTCAAAACCAACACAGCTCGTGTACAAAAGAGGCATACTCCACTGACGAATAAACTTAAATGTTCTACTTAAAGATGGAGTGTCGAAGAACCCTCTCCCTTGGACAAGAAACAACACCCTCGGCATTAGCTCAATGGGGATGGTACTAAGGTGAGGCATATTCGACTCTACAACTAAAACATCCATCAATTTCATGACCTTGTTCAACTTTGGATTATATTTTGTGTTGAGTTCTGATAGTTTTTTGTCATCCAAAAGGCAAGTATGATTAGATTCACTCATTGCATTGAAGCCGGATAGGTCTTCAACGGCCGAATGAAAGCTCTTCATCCCAACCTCAGAAATGTTATTACCGGCAATCTCCAGTATCCTCAAGTTGGTATTGCTCTTGAGAGACTTTGCAAGTATATCTGCATCAGCATCGTTGAGCAAGTTATCTTTAAGAGATAATAAAGTTAACATAGGATTGCTTGCAATACAGTCCGAGATTAGTTTCACACCCGAGGAACCAATTTGATTATCATCAAGAGTAATTTGGTCCATACTACCGATCAAAGGTACAATTGACTTCATAACAGAATCGTTACAGCCCAAGCCACAACTATCAAGCATGATGTATTTAAGTTTAGGGTGATCAATCATTGTATTAACAAGAGATTGTGCATCTTCTTCTCTCTTGATTAGGTTGTTGAGTATATTAATACTTTCAAGAGAACTGTCTTTGCTGACAACACTGACAAAGTCGTCAACTCCGTCATTTTCAAATAGATTATTGTTCTGTAGGATTAGCTTCCTCAGAGGCCCGTCAATAAGTAACATGTCTAGTACCTCTTTGCTCAGTTCAATATATTGAAAACAAAGAGTAATACTTCCATGCCTATCGGTTGTATTATTAATTGCGGCAGCTAACTTGTTAAATGCAGGAAGTAAAATCTCTTGATCTTGTGCCAAAAGAACTGACGACGACTGATCAACGTATGCACCTACTCCTACAAAAATCCCCCCATCATCATCCAATTCTTCTTTCTCTACCTTGATAGTTCCTTTGGCAATCATTCTCTGTGCTGTACATGTTGCTAAAAGGATGTTTAAACATGAAAGTTCGAACATGTTTGTTGAGTCAAGGCAACAGCTACACAACAAAAGTAGATACTACTAATATAGCTCTTACCTTGAAAAACAATGTTGTCACCTGGACTACTACCATCAATTAACATTCCTATCCACATCATTGCAAAATTGGCTGCTACCGTATCATCATTAAACAAGGGCAGAAGCCCATCATGAATTGTCATGGCCATCTGAGGTCTACCAACAAAACTGGTTAAATCATTTGCCTGGTCATGATCAAAGCCCTTCGTTCTCAATTGAGCAAATAAGCTTAAAGACTCAAAACAATCAAGATCATCAACATTAATGGAGATTAGTTCATGTGCCTGTTCTTCACTATAATCTAATGTAAGTAATTGGTCGTAAACTCTTCTGGATTCTTCTTCATCAACTAGAGAAGGCTCCTGACCTGCTATTCGTCTTGATCTTCGTTGAGACATCTTTCATAGCTAATCATTGATGGAGACGAAGAATTACAAGTCCGTCGTCAGGGGTATGGTATTGTACAAGATGGGACTTCACTCAAAAAATCTTCACCGCACGCACCTTTCTCTTT
>Ga0214480_100822_pt1 | contig 15008 bp, 14 predicted proteins | sample M1_20Mar14CPVII9_3_FD_165042 | JGI IMG/M metagenome (GOLD analysis project Ga0214480, IMG submission 165042) | Marine eukaryotic communities from Monterey Bay, California, United States - M1_20Mar14CPVII9sort6BwellE17 | ecosystem: Environmental > Aquatic > Marine > Unclassified | place: USA... | reverse complement strand
TGTGACTGTCTTCTAGAGCGGTGATATCTAGTTCTAATGTATTTTTCTCCTTCTCTAGTTGAATCACTTGTGCCGCGCACAAGGCACGATGTTCATTTGCTTCTTGACTACTGCCCTAACATTTGACTCTTTCTTTTTACTCCTTGATTTCTTATCAACAGTGGCGGCACCATCTACCTTTCTTCTCACGGCAGCACCCGCACCAGTTAAATGTCCCGTAACCAATAATCCCATCGCATCAACACCAATTGAATGTACTCGTTCTAAATCTTGCATAGTATCATTCGTACTCTTCCACTCCACTCTCTTTGAAAAGTAGGCATGTGCATCTCGAACAATTTCAAGAGCATCAGCACCAGCATACAATTCCTGTTCCGATAATGGTGAACTTTCCGCACGCAATGCACTACCCGGTTTTAAATGAACATTATCTGAACCTTTACCATTTACTAATTGTTTCATACTGGGTGGTAATACACCACCTCTACCCTGACGTTCGGCATGTTCAGCTACTTCTCGACATGCCTCTCTAGCTCCCCAATATAATCGTTCGACGGCTGGTTCGGTATCATCTACTGTATCAAATTTATCACGTGCATCTTTTAATACATTGGATGTTAATGTTAAGTTACTTGATGTTGTTTGTAATAATTGGGATGTTTCAGAGGCTGGAGAGGTTAATGAATCTAAGTGACGTGATCGACGGGATAATCCGTCACATGTTCGACATGCTGATTTGGTAGTTGAGTTCATTGTTGATAATGCTTGGGATAGGGCTGTGATACGTGATTGTGATTCAATTATTGTAGAACCTCCATAATTTGGGAGAGTTGGTAGTGGATTTGCTGTGGACATCTTTTTGTATATGTGTTTATCGATAATATCTAATGCAATAATCTTTCCTTTTTTCTTTAAGGTACTATATTATACAGCACTTATTGATTGACGATACTTATATTACTTTGCAGTTGAAGCACATACAATATATTTTGTGTTTGATATTGCAATGCAACAATGGTTATTATTTGTTTGATATCAAGATACCACTTTCACTTTCCAATTGAAATTGACTGATAATCAGTCTATCTAATATCAATTACAATAAGTACTCTTCTAGGTGAGATATCGATACACTAATCTACTACCAAGCTATTTGCCATTTATTTGCCATTTGCTATTTATATTGCATTGAGGAGTCTTTAATAACTAATTGGGACATATCAATGATCACCTCACCATTGATTCATTGAATAAAAGTAATAGCAACTTTAGCGGCGCAAATAGAAGAATAGGAAGTTAATTACAACAACAGAGTACAGAAATGAGACTACTAACACATAATACAATGCGGTGCAATACCGCCACGGCATCTGAATCATCAACTCTTCTCATTAACGCACAACAAGTTCGTGTAGATTCCCCTCCTAAATCCCCATCAGAAGAAATACAACGTCGTGAAATCGAATTTGTTAAACATACACTACCAATATTGAACTGGCCAAATTTACTAACGGCTGCAAAATCATTAGGATTAGAATCATTACCACCCGAGGTCACACCCGAATTAGCTAATGACCCTAATTTTTTAAAAGCATTATATCACGTATTGATGAATGTACATTTAGTTAATGGGATGTTAACTTGTTCAGAAACTGGACGTGAATTTCCTGTTACTGATGGGATTGTTAATATGATGTTGGAGGAGGATGAGTGTGAAAGGGTTGAGCAGAGATGATATGATCTAAGTGCGATGTATTATATGTTGAGTAGTTATTTTATAGATTTCATATCAACTTTGTTTGATGGGCACCTTAAGTTTGGAGTTTGATATCTATCATCTACTGCTTTATACAAGGGAGCTATTTGCACTGCATAGATGCGACAGCAGTGTAGAGCCGTCTATGTGTGAGGGGGATGGTATTATGGCGGAGGCAAAAAATAGGTACGAAGGTGTATCTTTACTTGAACTTGCTCAGACTGTATTATAATATATCATATCACTCAATTTAGATGACCTACTTGAATTCTTTACTAATGTGCCGCCTCTTCTTTTATTGTGTGTTCGTTTTAGTTAGTGTTACTTTCGTCAGGTTTTCTTTGCAAGATTGCTACTTTTAGTCACGCTGACAAATAAATCACTTCGGTGACTGATTGTACGAGAAATCGAAAATCAAGATCTTTCAACATAATTGAAGGAAGAGGAGGAGAGGATATGTCCACACGCAACAAATTAATACATCAACAGTATCAGAGGAGAGGAATACGTCCGCACTCATATTAATATTTCAACAGACACATAACAACATTTAGGTCCTCAGCTAGGACGCAGTATCATTAGAAGAGATTTATGTCATGGCGCTGAGACAACATAAAAAGAAGATCAAACAGAACCGTGGAGATGGTAGTGACGGAGACGGTGGTGACGGTATTACAATTCATTACATGAATCCCGAAGAGTTTGAGGCCTGCTACCAACAATCAGCACTTGACCGCACACAAAGATGTGCTCAAGAAGCAACAATCAAGGAGCAGAAGGAGTTGATTGCCGCTCTACAGAAATCACTAGAAGACAAAACAAAAGAGTCAGAGAAATACAAGGGTAGTAGTCAAGAAGCAAATGAACATCGTGCCTTGTGCGCGGCACAAGTGATTCAACTAGAGAAGGAGAAAAATACATTAGAACTAGATATCACCGCTCTAGAAGACAGTCACAAGAGTGAAGTGGAAGCATTACAACAAGAAGCCAAAGCAGCGGAGAAGAAGGCTACAGACAAGCTTGAAGATTCACGGGCATCCTACACTCAGATGAAACAAGGACTTGAACAACAGATATATGAACTCCAACAGCAAAATGAAAACCTTCGAGAAAGTACTTGGGTTGATATCAAGGTAGCAAATGAGAGTATCACCTCTCTACAACAATCAAATCAAAAACTACAGCTATCCATCAAGCAATACTCTCGAGCGTATGGGAATCTTCAGCAATCATCCAAGAAGCTTCAGCAATCATATGAAACACTTCAGCGTTCGTTTCAAGAGAAGGCTGTAGAGATGAAAGCAAAAGCGGTTGCTCATGAACAGCTATCTCTAGAGCACAAGAAACTTCAAGAGAACCTACAAACTGCGACTGACATGATTAACACACGTACATCAAGGATTTGTACACTGGAGCAGCAGTACAAAGAGCAGCAGGAATCATCTGCAGCAAAGTACGACAAACTTCAGAAGGAATACGAGCTTCTAGAGGACGATAACAAGGTGAAGAGTGATGAAGTTCAGTCTTTGAAGGCGGAAGCAGTTGATGTCAAGAAGAAAATTAAGACAGAGATGAAAGTACTACAAGAGAAGCATCAGTCTATATCCCAACATTATGAGTCTGAACGAACTACGTTGAATGATTCGATTGCCAGTCTTCGAAAGGAGAAGCAAACTAAGGAGTTGGTAAGTTCATGTGCCTTGTTTGTTTTGAACTTTCTATCACAACACAACACCCCCATTTTAATCTCCTCACCAACATATGCCCAACGTACTTATAGAAAATAAAGGAGACTGTAAGCGCTAAGAATAGGCTCTCCAACCTCTATGATGCGAAGAAGAAGGAGAATGAAACTTTACAGTCAAATATCAAGTCACTTGAGCTCAAAATCGAGGAGATGAAATCAAATGAGAAGGACCTCGTCCGTCTTCACAAAAGCGAGAAAGCATCGTTATTACAAAAGCACGAGACTCAATTGTCGACCTTGAATGATTCGATTGCGACTTATCAAACAGAGAAGATAGCCAATGAGTTGGTAAGGATTTCTGTTGACCCATTTTGCCTTTCATTTGAATCATCACACACTCACACACAAATGATTAATATCTTGTGCATTATATCAGGTAATCAAGAATCTAACTAGCAGTAACGCAGAACTATCTACTCTTAACGATGAACAAGGGAAAGACAACGAAGTCTTAAAGTCTAAAGTCTCCTCACTGGAGCAGAGCGTCAAGGCGTTAAAAACAAGTGAGGAAGACCTAATTCGCTCTCACGAGGAAGAGGTGGCGATCCAAAGTGAGGTGAGTTACTCTATGCTTCCTCATGCCTAGACTCATGTATCATTCACACATGCCTACTCCCGACTCACACCTCTTGCTTGTGTCAATCATACTTTATCTCTTTTAGACTGCTGAAAGGATGAAAGCTCAAGTCAAAGATTTGACCGAGGAAAAACAGTCTCACGTTAAAATCATTACTAGTCTACAGAGTCAACTTGATGGGGCTTCAAACCACAAGAGCGCATTGCAAGAGAGGATCAACTCGCTTGAAAAGAAGTTGCAAAAGGCTACAAGTTCATCCAGCAATAATGAATCAACAAAGAGTGGAGATGATATCGTCGGTCTAAAGTCGTCAGAGGGCGATGAAGGAAGTGTAGATGTTAAGACAAAGGCTTTTAAAGCAGATACTGATAGTTCATGTAGCACACTTGCCAAGGTAACTTTGGCCAACACGCTACCAAGGTCACCCTTGTCTAATGTTGGTAATCGTCAAAGTGTCAACAGTACTAACAGTGCCACTACTAAACTGAAGAAGGCTACAGATCTCAAGTCTCAAGCTTCGACTGCCAACAGTTCAAAGAAAGATAGTGTCGTTCAGCAACTACATCCACCAAGAGATGAGAATAGCACAGTAACATGTCCGGCAAAATCTGAGCTGTGCAGTGATCACTTTACCAAAGAGCGAAATGAAGTTCAGAATGAGGCAAGATCATCCGTGAGTTCGACTTCATCATCAGAAGGGTCATCTGATTCCATTTTGGTACCTTGGAACAAGAATGGTTCATCTTCTTGTAGCTCAGGCAACGCGAATCAAGGACGTGGAAGAGCTACTCGACATAAGAAACGCGAATCTTTTGAGGACTATCAGAATCGCAAAGACAGTCTTGAGAAGAACAACAACCATCAAGTATCAGAAGCTAAGGCAAAGGAAGTAGGTACTAAGCCCCAAGCTTATGAGCAAGACAAATCCGTTGGAGTTGATGTTGACAAGGAAGTTAAGAAGACACCTGAGCCAGATTCTGAAGCGAAAGGAGGAGCAACAAATTCCGATGCCAATGAGCAAGATAAAACCCTCGATGGTATTGATGTTGGCAAGGAAAAGAAGGAAGATAAGAAGACAGCTAAAACAGAGAAATTGTCTCCTATCAGCCAACAAGGTTCTAATAGACGAAAGAGGAAGGCGACTGCGTCATCAAACGATGCGAGGGCACGGCCTAGCAGAAAGAAATCTACTGTTGAAAACAAAGCGAACGCGACAAACTCTGGAGACGTTGAGGACAAGGAGATTGTAGATTCTGAGGGTATCAAGTGTGGAGACATTGGTTACAAGGTAAGTATAAATCGTGTGGTTGTGGAGTGACATATGATATGGTTTGGTACCTTGCACTACAAACACTAACCCTTATCTCTTTTCCTTCTGGATATGCTTGTGGCCATTGACACAATATCAACTTCTACTTTCCCAAGTTCAAAAAGTGGTTTGGACAGCAGTATAATGATTGGTATGATGGAGAGGTTGTTGACTTTGTTAGGATCAATACTAGACTTCTTCGTCGTTGCCAGTATTCAGATGGGTCTGTGGAGGAATATAATATTACCGAAATGAAGAACCACTGCAAGCCAAGGTAGTTGAGTTAAGTGGTACAGACATGTTCAACAGAAACTATTCAAGTGTGCACTAGTTGTCAATAAGTTTGTTTAATATCTATATGTTAGGAGCTTTACTATCTAAAGAATGCTATCACTAAAGTAAACTCTAAAGAATGAAACAGGCAATCACTTATCTCTTAATTATTATTACTCTTTAAACAACTAAAATGAATCTAAACAACTAGATTCAAAACATCAACATCAAATACGAACACTTATGCAACAATGGGCTGTGCAGACGGCAGTGCATCATCTACCACCATTGCATTGCAATTCGGATGCCTTTCAATATAAACATTAATAAGTCTTCTTTGACAGTCTTTAAAGTCGTCAAGATTCAGCTCATTATCTCCCAAAACAATGTGTAGCTCTACAAGAACAAACACCGTTGCCTTCCTCATATCAACTGACTTGTGATCTAGAGCAGTGTGGAATAAAGGAAGCATGGAGGGTATTGCCACTTTTAAAGAATCGGGAGATACTCTATCCACTAAATATCTCATTGTCCTTAGAACTGACAGCAGTTCAGAGGGACTGTTCTTATCATTCAAATCAATTTCAATAGAAGTGAAAGGAAGCAAGTGCTCAAAGCAAGTCTCGGGGTCGGTTTCGTCGACAAGATTGCGCAGAGCCCGTTCAGCTGTATTGACAATCTCGAATGGTGCATCTCTTGTGCACTGCATGTAAAGCGAGGAAAAGATGTGAGTGTACACCGACACTCATAAGTATAAACAGAAGAAGAACACCTCACCTCTAGCATACATGTAATGATCTTCTTAATCTCCTCATTCTTGACATGACCTGGAAGTAGTTGCAATAGATTTCTTACTCCTTGAATAAACAAATGTTGCATTTGATGACAAGCAGAACGATTCTGCTTTGTAGGAGATCTGATAAAGTCTACTCCTGAATAATCTACATTTGGCATATCCTTGATATGGTCTTTGAGAACAAAATGTGAGAGTTACATCGTTGAACAAGAAGGTACAACAAAAACTTGAGCAGAAACACACAAGTGGATCTTACCAAGTAGACAGGCTAGCACGGATGAAAACTTCTCATTCCAAGATGGATCATTTGTATTCTCCTTGGCAAAGAGTGCAAGAGCACTGATACCAAGCTGTTGTTCATGTGGTGATGACTTGTCAGATAGCATTCTTATGATTTCGCCTAGCACGTCACCAGTATTCCTCACTCTTTCAGCGCTAAGCGGTGAGGCACACGCAAGGAGATTTACGACTGGTGTGCCCACCACAGGTGTTGATGGATTCTTCTTAAACCCAACTACTGATTTGGCTGGGGTTGCCATAGTCATCGAATTCTCTTTTTCTTCGATAGTAACGTCGTCTGATTTGACAGGTGCAATGGAGGGTAATCGAGATCGAGGTATCTTTGAAGAGCTTACATGGCTACTACGATTGACTGACTTCTTGCTCTCTGAGAATCTCATGGGTGAGTATGCAGCTACAGGTTTGGGAGTACTAGACGTTGTCAAAGTTCGACTACTTGCACTCGACGGAGGACGATTCTTGGCAGCAGTACTAGCAGACTTATTCGGAGTTGATACTCGTTGAGCCTTTGGTGTCCCATGCTGGGCTCGTAGTCTTGCTGTTGCACTACTTGCCGATCTCTTGACACTATTCCTCGGCGGCACTGTTCCACGAGATGGCTTTGGCTTTGCTACTTTCTTCTTGACAGGCTGTTTCTCATGAGCAGAAGCTTCCCCAATCACTCCAGTTTCAACTAGCACACTCATGATACCACCTTCTTCCCATTCTGAATCAATCATTGGCTTTTCCTTCTTCAGGTTCTTCATCTCTCTACTACGACCATCAAACATCTTCTGGACAGCATGTGTTGTCTCCTCACAAGCATGCATTGCCCAATATAGCTTCCTTCCCTCCTCACGAACTTCAGGATCACGATTTGTTGCTCCCTCTTTAGTTGCCTTTGTTAGTTGATCAATATGCTTCACGAAGCAACTTGAATCCCAAACTCTGAGAGCAACTGTGAGGGCAACAACAGATCCACGCTTACGGTTCTTATGAACCTTCTTCCCGAGAATCTCATCACAGAAGCGTGGAATTGTACGAGCATAACCAGTGTTTCCACAAACAGACATGAGACACATGATGCAATTTATTCCCTGAGTAGCCATTAGACGAGTGCCAGACTTGCACAGGTTTAACACTTCCCCGACATTGTTCTCAATAAACTGTGACATGATTTGATTTAGTTGTGCTTCTTCGGCAACATACTCTCGGTATTCAAATGCAGTAGCGATTATAACACGACATACTTGTTGTGTGATCTGTGAACGTAAATCGGTAAATTGAGCCGAAAAGTTCATCTTTCGCAGCTTTTCAATGAACAAGTATCGAGCCTCTGGACTCATGTTGACAACACCTCCTGCTAGGATACGTTCCAGATCAATCAATGCATCTAATCGTTCATCCCATTTTTCTGCCTCAGTTGTAGCCAAACTTGTTTCAATTGCAGACAACATTGACTCAAGGTTCTTCATTGTAGTTAATATGGCAGGAGGTTTGGCAATTGTTGCATAGATCGGAGGTAGTGTACATGCCTCTTCCAACGCAGCCTCATCCATATCTTCATCGCCCTCTTCTTCGTCATCTTCATCCATCATCATTGACGAATCGGCTTCTTGAGTAGTTTTCTTCTTGTTCAACCGTTCAATAATAGGGGCAGCCTTATCATCCAATAATGTTTCCAATTGACTCTCAATAGCAAACGCGGCAATATCATAAATGTCTTGCAAAGCATTCAAAATCCGTTGACTACATATCTCTTCCTTTTCACTTAAACAATTAGCACATACCAAACCAACATTCATCAACACATCCCTCATATCCTGTAATCTATTCAGTGCCGCCGTTTCTCTACGCATTGATACTTCCTCTTCATCCATCTTACCATCTTTATTTGGTACTGTATATTCCACAGCGGTAATTATCGACTTTGATAATATCTCGGCAATACATGCCGCCGATCCAAGAGATACTGATTTTATATTATTATTGTTATCTTCACCGCCACCACACGCAGGTAACAGTATTAAATCACGAATGGTAGATGTACACATTTCATTCCTTGGACGATCACATCGTAATAGTGCAATTAGTAATTGACAAGCTGCCCCAGATACTCCTGAACCACTAGTACAATTATCCAACTTTAAAGCCTGTACTAAATCACTAGCAATTAATGTAACAAATTCTCCATCAAAAATTGGTAATAACTTCTTCTTCTCCTTATCACTAAGAATACAACGTAATTGTACCAAATATGATAAACAAATTAATGATGATTGAATAACACTCAATATATTATTCTCATCACCAAAACTTTCATCTCCTTCGGTACAATCACTTTCATAATTTGGATGACAGCTTTCGATTAAACATTTGATTAAACTATCACGTAGCATAAAATCATTAATGTTATTATCATCAAATCCATCATCGTTATCATCGGTAGTAGAGGAGGGTGAGCCATTTAGAAAATCTTGCCATTCTTGACACCGACTCGAAGATTGTTGATTAATATCTTCTGCCGCTGCCGAAAAGCATGATTGTAACGATGATTGGATACTATTTAATGCATTGAGTTTAGAAGATAGACTAGTAAAGCCTAGACATTCTTGGACTAGCGTAGACGCTAGTTCTGTTATACTATTCGCCATGCCAAATGCCACTACTATCTAATTTTATGCGATGAAGTTTTGCCGTTGCTCATAATATATCGTTTATCGCCAAAAGATAAGAAGGTATCTTTACGTTTCATCGCTAAAAGACAAAGAAAGGAAATTCCCGCCAAAGCCAAGTTTGGCATGCAATGAGAGCGGTTGTTGAGAAGATAGAGGGAGGATATAACTATTCTCATATAAGACTTTCATGCAATGTACCACAATATTTACTTGATTAATAATATCCTTGATTTGATACTTTAGTTGTTAACATTTTTATCACTAGTAGATATTATCAATACATCGTCGGAGATAATTGCAACAATCACATAACAACACATCAACCATGCCAAGAGATGATAGTATAAATATTCCGTCTATCACCAATGCATTCTCGGGTGATACTGATACAAGAGAAACACACATGTCAGGTATTACATTCGGTAGCGGTGACGAGATGACTCCAGCAGGAAAGTTTAATAAGTTTGCCGCGGATATCCATAGTGCCGCTGACAGGGTACTGCCTAAAGGGGGAACGCCTCTCAGTATCAATACAGATCGTTCTGGAAACACAGTTGATGGTACAAGAAAGATTAAACGAGAAGACGTCAGGTAAGTGTTATTATTATGTATTGATGGGGGGAGGGATATGTAGTCGTCTACTAGCGTATACTATTCCATCGTACTGATATACTCACAAATATATACCCCCAAACCTCACATAGAAAAATATTCAAAACATCAGCTACGATGGGAACAGTCACATGGGAACAGCTTGAAAGGATCGCAAATATGCATGATAAGCTTGCAGCAGGTGTTGATATGGATTTTAACTATCTAACTTTGCTATTGGTGGCTTCTGTCGTTGCTGGACTCGGCCTCGCGTTAGACTCATCAACAACTGTTATCTCTAGTATGTTATTATCCCCTATCATGGGTCCTGTATTAGGGATGAGTTACGGCCTCGTGATTTGGGATTGGACTCTCATCAAACGTTCGATGAGGAATGAGACTGTGTCAATAGTTATCTGTGTCCTCTTTGGTGTGTTGATAGGTAAGTTGTTGACGACTTGTCTGTAGTCTGTTAGTTTACTATCATGATACTATAACTTACACTTTGAAACACATAATACACTTTCCTTCACAACCAGGTTTGTGTACTTTCTGGACTGATATGGCTACCGAGTGGCCCACAAACGAGATGTTAAGCCGAGGAACAAGGACTACATTTCTCGCTGGTTTTCCAATTGCCTTCTTCTCAGGTTTGGGAGTAGCCGTTTCTGTGCTTGATGATCAGACCTCAAGCCTCGTGGGCGTGGCGATTAGTGCATCCCTACTTCCTCCCGCGGTCAATTGTGGTATGATGTTCATTGTGGCCATAATGAAAGACAACCAGTGGGAAGACTTCTCTATGAAGTTCCAACCTCTTTACCCAGAACGGTTTGATGAGGCAGCTGATGAAATAGTTGACTACATGAATCAGAAGTATCCTTCCTTTAGCTCGATGGGAATTCTTTCATTGATGCTTACAGTTGCCAATGTAATCATGGTAGCTGCGGGCAGTGCTTTGATGTTTAGAGCAAAGGAGGTGTTGCCTGTGAAGAAGAAGGTCTTCTGGTAAGCATAGTGCATCACGTCTCATGTCACTCTTATCTCGATTTCTCGCATCTCATGCCACTCTGTATCTCTAATTTTATATCATCACTTTTCAGGGATGATTTGAAGATTGCTCGCCGAATCTATCAGGGTAGAACAGTCGATCCATTAACTGGTGAACCACTCACGATCGATGACTTGCTTGCTGCATACATTGAAAGGAAGAAGAGCGAGAGTGATAGTCGAGATGAACTCGCTTCAGCAATGCGACCTGAAGTGGATGTTGTATCACATGCTCGTAGTCAACAGGACGAGAATGCAGTGGAACTTAAACGAATGCACTTAGATCACAAAGTTGGCGAGTAATATCTCCCCTCTTCTTTTACACATTCACATAATGATTCATGAGAGAGATCAAGTCAATAGCTTGTAGTAGAGTATGTGTTGTCTAATTAAATGTAAAGTAGTAGGGACTATTTGTTATATATTACAACCTTAATCAACTTCTATACATTACAGCAAGGCAAGATACATAGAATAATCTGATTTCATCTAAACATCCTCTTCTTCTTCACCATCACTCTCGTCTACAATTCCCAGATTTCGAAGACCACTTGAACTGACATCTCGAATCATTACAGATTGACGTTTGATCAAATCTTGGTATTTGGAGGACTTATCTAACAAGGCATCATGCTGACCAACATCTACTATTTTGTGCTTGTCCATAACTACTATCTGATCTGCTTGTCTTATAGTCGACAATCGGTGTGCTACAATAATGACTGTGCGTCCCACTACTGCCTTGTCTATCGCTTGCTGTACCAAATGCTCCGACTCGGCGTCTAAAGCAGAAGTCGCTTCGTCAAGAAGTAGAATCTTGCAATTGGTAAGAAGAGCTCGAGCAATTGCTACTCGTTGACGTTGTCCTCCTGAAAGTTGTATACCTCTCTCACCAACGAGGGTATCATATCCATCAGTCATTTGTTCTATGAACTCGTGGGCATGTGCGTCCCGAGATGCAGCCTCCAGTTCATCTTGGGACACATCTCTATCAACACCATATAACATGTTTTCACGAATGGTCAGACCAAACAAGTTGGGTTCCTGTTGAACATAGCCAATCTGTTTTCTAAGCCAAGTCAAATCTAAACTCTTTAGATCATTGCCGTCAATTGTGATTGAACCCTGATTGATATCATAGAACCGCTGTAGAAGAGAAACGATTGCTGGAAGATGCGCGTTTCATGGTTTATGAAGACGAAGAGAGATGATAGTAACTCATATTAGTATATATGGCTTGCAAAGAGAACCAAATAAAGATACATGAAGGCCAAATGAAGCACTCAAATCACCAACAATTCATATAGATCACATGAATTAATGAGATAAAACAATACTAACGCGGACTTTCTACTCTTTCCCGCCCCACTACTTCCTACCAAAGCAGTAACACTTCCGGAAGGAATCGATAGGCTTATGTCATCTAGTATTGGCTGGTCTGGACGAGTAGGGTAGCTGAATGTGACGCCTTTGAGTTCAATTGTTCCAAACATGCGCTCTGGCTTGATTGTTTCCTTTTCCTTTGCATCTGGATCTGGAATCTTGGGGATACGCTCAAGTAGGTAAAAGACTCTTCCACTAGCTCCAAGACCTTCAAACACCTTGGCTACACTGTTTGCAACTTGTCCCATAGCGAACCCGATACTAATAATGTATGAATTGAAGGCAGTCAAATCACCCAACGTTAGCTCATCTTGCAACACAAGATAAAAACCGTACCAAAGAGTGACATTTAGAAAGCCAAATCCCAAACCAAACACAAACGTGAAGAAACCGGACTGTGCAACAGATTTGAAGAAGCCCACACGGTATGTTGTTACCTGCTTAGGAGGATACCAGAAAGGAATATCGTCGGGATCGCCAATCTTGCTGTTATATCTATGTTGCTCTTTCTTCTCGGCAGCGAATGCTTGCACGGTTCTCATGCTACCAATGGCTTCTGTTGAAACTGTTTGAGCTTGACCAAGCACGTCTTGGTACTTTTTACTAAGTCTCCCTAATACAAATCCCATTGGACTGCTCATCATAAAAATCAGGACTACACCACCTAATGCTAAGCCTGCAAGCTTGACTGAGATGTAAAACATTAATACCATGGCTGATATTGCTTTAATGAACTGTGTCAGAAAGTCAGGTAAACTCTGTGATACCACAGATTGAAGCAAAGTTGTGTCACTTCCCAATCGAGAAACTAGCTCTCCGCTCTTGTGTTCATCGAAGAATGCAATCTCTTGTCCAAGTATTTGCTTATATAATCTACACCTCAATCTTGCAACTACTCTCTCACCGATAACACCTTGAATAGTTGCTCGAATAAAACCCGCAACAATTCCAGCTATTGTGATGATAACTGCAAGTAGCATATAGTAATTAATCTGACTCATCTTCTCTCCCTCATCAACAATGGTTGGATCGACGAGTATATCATATGCGTTGGCAACGATCAACGGTGTAATCATATTAGTTGCTTCTGCACCAATCATTAAGATAAATGATACAATTAACATTGGCATTTCGGGGGTTGCTAGTTTGAACAGTTTGTATAGTGATGGTTTAGTAGATGCAGGAGCATCATTATTATCTTTCGATTTTGTGGATACATCTACATCATCATCCTCTTGCTTTTGAGGTGAAGTACTGCGGACTTTCTTCTTCATTGTGTGAAGTATTTGTTGTGGTAGTTGTATTGTTGTTGTTTATGATGTGTATACAATAAAGTATATTGCGTATGAGTTATGTGCTTACTTTTTTATGATGCAACAATTCGAGACGTGCTTTACTGTCGTGCTGCAGGGGATCGTGCGTGAGGCTTACTATGTCGACCTATGATGTTGGTAAACGTCACTCCGCCAACCAATAACACTTCTTATCTGATAACACTTCTACTGCTTTACTTACTATCTACTCTTCTGTCATGTTATGGTATCGTAGTTCTTCTTCAAACTGCAAAAATTAGTACCGTTTGTTCGCGAAACAGCCACATGAGAGATGAGAGCATGTTTATGGCCATGGTGACAATAATACTGCGCTCATCTCTTACAAAGATAACACGTCGATGTAGAGCGGCTCATCGACATTGTGGTCGTCTTTCTCCTGCATCTAGTACCGCCACTGTTGTACAAAGATACTCTATACAAAATATCCATCATAATTTTTCTTCTACAGCAATCGATACTCGTAAAGATGCATTAACAAGTTCCGATGGAGTGGTCGGTGTACCAATTGATTTCGATTTAGCCAGTTCTATTGAGGGAAAAGAATCACAGGTGTGAGATATATTTAGTATATGTGTGTATATAAGATATATGATATCTCATATGTTTATGTGCATCTATCTTTGCAATCATCATATCTTTGCAATATACATACACATCAATACATCAGATTGTTACTGTACGTTTAGAGAAAGATCAAGTTCTTAGAGCAGAATCTGGAGCCATGATGTACATGACAGATGGTGTCAATATGAACACAACAACGGGAGGGGGTGTATCAGCGGGATTTCAAAGAATGTTAACTGGTCAAAATATCTTTATAAGTGACTACACTTACGATGGTTCGAGCGGATTATACGGATATGTCGCTCTCGGAACTGGAAAGTCCGCGTTTGTATTGTTTTATCATGTGTGAATTCAACTGTTCAATATAAAGCCTTGGTGTTTTGGGCGCATCATTTGACCTTAATTTGCCTTTATTTGATTGCCTTTGCAAACTATATGTACTAATAGAAGTTTCTATCGCCTTTCTTCCTCTTCATAAACCTCTAAACGCGCATCTTCCAGATTTTCCATCCAAGATCGTCAGACTAAATCTGGAGGAATATGGGGGCAAGATTATATGTCAGAAAGGGGCATTATTATGCGCTTCTCATACCGTAGATATTACTGTCGAGTTCACAAAGAAGTTCAGCACAGGATTCTTTGGAGGAGAAGGATTTGTATTGCAGGGTTTGACA
>Ga0214480_100821_pt1 | contig 15020 bp, 11 predicted proteins | sample M1_20Mar14CPVII9_3_FD_165042 | JGI IMG/M metagenome (GOLD analysis project Ga0214480, IMG submission 165042) | Marine eukaryotic communities from Monterey Bay, California, United States - M1_20Mar14CPVII9sort6BwellE17 | ecosystem: Environmental > Aquatic > Marine > Unclassified | place: USA... | reverse complement strand
TTAAACCGCAAAGAAGAAACTGGAATTGAATTAGTTGTAGAATAGAAGAGAATATTTTGGTATTGTTTGTGGTGCTAGTGTGAGGCATACACAGAGATTAGGTAGAATTAGTAGATTTAATAACCGATAGTAACTTACTCAAGGTCGTAGATATGTACAAACACTTAATAATACTTATATTCGTCATTAAACAAAGCAGCTTCATCCCTCTGATCACTCTTAATCTCGCCTAAAAATGAACTATATGTTCGTACAGCCATTTCATATAGGACAGTCTTCCTCCTTTGGTGGCTGTTTGAAAAGTTGTTCATCATGCAACTCAGCTACTCGTCTTTCACATTCTTTCTTGTGCTTTTGTCGATGTTTCTTTTCTATGACGATCACATATTCTCAGTATTGCGAACTATTGAACTCTAATAGTAACGATAATCCTCACTTGATTCGGCAGCTTTATCCCTCTGCTCACTCTTGATATCTCCCAAATACATTTGATATGATTGTAACGCTGATGTGTAATAATCTTTTGTTGCATCTCCATCTGCATATAATTCCTGGATCTCTTTTAAAGAGTCATTATTTCCAGCCCTCACGGCAATCATGAAATGCTTCAATGCTCTCTCCGTATTGCCCGCTTCTCTTTCCATAAGGCCTAGATTGTACCTTGCATCTACATCTCCTGCTATAGCTCCTAGCTCATAATAATGTACTGCCTTCTCCTCATCAACTTCCACTCCTATACCATTATGATATACAGCACCGATACAACAGTAAGCTCCGGAACAACCAAGTTCTCCCGCCTTATGCCAAAGTTCTAATGTCTTTGTATTATCTTGTGCCAATCCATCTGTCCCTATAGCATATTGACATCCTAGACTGTGCATTGCATGTGCATCGCCAGCCTCAATTCTTTTAATTATCATAATGTTCATTTCTTTATCTGATTTAGGAGCCACTACTCTGCAAAATGGACACTCGTTTTGTTTGATAATGTCAACTTGATTGCCTTGGCTATCATATTTGGGTGCATAACTACATCCACTACATATAGTTTTTCCACAGCATGGCATATATTTACTACCCGCTTCAAGTGATGGCAACCGTATGAAACAAATCGGACAATCTTCTTCTGGCGGAGGCTGTTTGAATAGTTCTTCGTCGTGTTTCTCAGCGGCAAGCCTGAGTTCTTCATCGCGTAACTTAGTGGCATGTTCAGCAGCAAGTCTGACATGTTCTTCACACTCTTTCTTATGTTTGTGTCTGTGTTTCTTTTTACATGCCGCGTTGCAATACTTTACTGATTTGCATTTATTGCATGTATTGGTAACATCACTACCTTCCTTACCACAATTTGCGCATCTTGATATACTATCTTTATTATCAGCCGTGCTCATGTTGTGTAACATATTGCATACACCATCAATCTCTGCTGTGTTATTTTGAGTGGTTCTCATTACTATCGCTACTTCCAAACAACTACTCCTCACTGCTAAGGATATTAATACTAATGTATTTAATCACTCAATATCTTATATGGATGATCCGACAAACAGCAGGGTATTGTAATGTAAAAGTTCGTAACACAAAACATCAAACTCAATGTGGTTATACTAAGAAGAGGGTAATAAACTAAAATAATCTTAGTACTGGACTAATGCGTAAAGGAGGTCACGTTTGTATAGGTTTGCGCCCCTAATTAGTATAAGTGAAATTTAAAAAATGACATATCTTGTTCATTCTATTATACAGCCATGATAAAGGAACGTCCTTCAAGTTAATTATCGATTAGAACAATAAAGCACTCCTTATCGTCAGTACTTTCACTAGATCAGTTTTGAACTCTCTTTCCAGCAGTGGTAATATAAAGACGCTAATATTGCCATATTGGGTGGTAGAAGGTACCAAACACTTAAACTCAATTTTAGCTAATTGAGAAACATTATCTACCATAGTTATTCTAAAATGGATGATGTGGATTATGATATTGATAATGAAGACATCTGTGGAGTTGGAGAGGACGGTGAAGATGTACTAGAATGGGAGTGGGAGTATACATTGGAATTGAATAAAGACATATTCCAGCTGTTACTAATCTGCTCATATCTTTAAGTGGCGATCAAGATAATAAACCCTTTTTCAATAGTATTGATTGGAAAGAGGATGGCGATTGTATTGCAAAGAATACACAGCTGAAGAAGGTTTTCATATCCTATCATGCTACAGGAGCTATAGGAAGTGAATACTTTTATACTTTGGGAGAGCAACAAATTGGTCACAATTTACCAACAAGACAACAACTTCGAGACTTCTTCTCATGTATATATAGAAACAGATCCATTGTTGCGTTAGAAATTGAATCCATTTGTACTGATGATAAGTTTGCTGGAAGGCTAATCGAGGGACTGTGTGGGCTGTATCGATTAGAAATTGGAAATCATCGTGGTGTGGGAGGCGTGGGGACCATAGGTTGCAAAGCATTAGGGAAAGTATTAAAGCATCCAATGTCAAAATTGAAGAACCTTCGTCTCAATGACAGTCGACTTGATGACGAGGGACTTAGCATTTTGTGTGATGGGTTATTGGGCAACAACACATTGAAGAGGCTATGGCTTGGTAATAATGAATTCATAACATCCGTTGGTTGGAGTGCACTCTCAACTATTTTACAACACCCAAAGTGCAACTTGATTGAATTAGGACTATATTTTACTCAAATTAATGATGAGTCAGCAGTGATATTGGGCACCGCATTAGTTGGTTGCACGTCGCTAAGGGATCTTGATCTCGGTTTCAATGAATCTGTCAGCAGTACAGTTTGGCAGGCGTTGCTTAATCAATTATCACAAACTTCAATACAAAATCTGGACATTAGTGATAATAAGATTAATGATACAGGCTTACTTGTATTGGCTAATATGAGTGGCACTATTAAGTCCTTGGTTCTGAGTAGTAACAATTTAATAACTCCAGAAGGGTGGCGGTCCTTCTTCGGCTTATTACAAACAAGAGGAGCCCAATTAGTGAAGCTTGATATAACCGATAATTATGTTGGGGATTTAGGAGCTGTTGCTCTGGGTAGGTTGGTGAACAGTATGGGTACGTTGAAAACGCTGCAAATGGCTAAGAGTATGGTCACTTCACGAGGATGGGCATCATTATTCACGTCATTACAAGGCTCCAATTTAGCGGAACTGGGTTTAGATAACAACAATCTCAGCGATGAAGAGATGCAACTTTTGGTACCCTTAGTGTCAAGTATGGGCTCCTTGAAAGATCTAAGATTGGGATACAATCAATTAGTGACACCTACCGGCTGGCATGCACTTTCAGGATTCTTCCAAAGCCCCAACTGCTCATTAAAGGAACTTTGCCTAGCTGGTATTAACCTCAATGATGACACAATAGTTTCGTTTGCTAGTGCCTTGGTACATGATAACACTTTGACATGTCTTTTTCTTGGAACATGTGTTGACAACGAAGGCAATGCTCGAATCACTAAGAGAGGATGGGAAGCTATGTCTGATCTTCTTTGCAATAAATCAAGTATCATGGGTACATATACCTCCAACCATATACTGCAAGAACTTGGCCATGATCACGATTATATGGATCTGCCAGATGATCTTATCTCGTATTTGAAATTGAATGAAAACAAGGACAAAGTAGAAGTAGCTCGGCAGAAGATTCTACAAGCTCACTTCTCAACTGACGATGATGACGATGCATCAAAGATTCAAGAGTTGCTCGATATAGAATTGGAGATGGTGCCAACGGTTGTTGAGTGGATTGGAAGGCCAACTCTTGATGATTGGAAAGGTACGAATGTATCTGGGTTGAGTTCTTTGTACAATCTCATGAGGAGATTGCCAGATCTGTTCGATTCAAGTCCTCAAAAGAAGTCGTCTATGGGGAAGAGGAAGCGAGGAGTATGTCCAAACTAAGGCTAGAAAGTAGTAAAGCTCATACACTGTATATTATAGCAAGTAGATTTAATGATCGTGTTTATACTTAAGGTAGATCTACTAACAACAAAGATTATGAAATGAATAAAGTGGCCCACATATGGGTGATAAAACTAATACAACATAGGAGAGGTTGTCATTGATACACTATTCAATTTTCAGACAAAACTCCCCACCCAATACCCTACATGTGCAATAAAACAATGTATACATCATGTATACGAACCCTACGAAACCAAAATGAAGAAGAGCTAAAACCAAACTATGCTGCTACCTCCTTAATCAGTCTTGAGGACACCCTCAATCATAGGGTTGAGGTGTTCTTTCCATACCTTCTGAGCGGCACATAAGGCAGCAGCTCCAGTCATCCCGGGCGAGATGACACCCATGATATCATCACCACCAGTTGCCATGGCAAGTGCGGCTGGGTGTACCATATCGAACATTCCTAGATAGTGGAAGGGAAGGATAGGAGTAGAAGAGAATGTGGAGAGAAGAACATATCATATGTCAGAGTAAGTATCATATCATATGGTCTAGAAGAACAAGAACATCAACTCACCCATGCCAGTCATGGCAAATACGAAGGAGGCACTATACATACACGCCAAGAAGAAGTTAGACGACAGAAGAGAGAAATGTGCACATCATGTGTCATCTCTCGAGACGAGGGTACCCACGCATCAAACACCTCGACCTCGAACAGACGATATGAGCAAAATACATCAACAAAAGAACTTACGTGTCAGCAAAGTCACCAAACATGCCAGACTGTCCAACCATAAACGATGTCATGGCAACGATGAAGTGAGCACCAACGACAGTCTTTGGTTGAGACATCTTATGATCGGGCATAAACCATAAAGTTGCGGCCACAGCGGCTAGATGACCACTGCTAAAACTAAGCCAGCTTAAACCGGTAAGTTCGGGTAGCTTATCATTACACAATCCTAATGCAAACATACCAAATGCAGCACCAAAGGCGGGCAACGCATGTGTCATAATATCGTCCATGTTGAATTGATTATCGAAGACTAAGAAGAGGAAGATAACGTAGAGTGATAGGAGGATGATAAGTTGTGTTGTACTATCAAAGATCATTTGATTTTTATGAGGTTGTTAGAGGGTTCTTATCGTTGAGTTGTCATGTTGACATCAAATCAATCAACGGTGGCAAGTAATTTTGTTCTTTTGTTGACACCGAGAATTTTGCATTGCATGAAAATGCATTCGATATCTCATAAGATACCAGACGTGTCGCCGGCCGCCCCGCCGACCACTACTAATCTTATATCATCGTCTACTACTCATCGGCCGAGTAGATCTCTTCTGTAGTTGTAGCATCATGAGGCATCATGTATGGTAGATTTAGATGATAAGTAAGCAGAGTGCTGTGCTAAGTAGATGGATCGCCAAAATGCTTACTACTTCTATCTACTCTATCTCATAAACCACGCAACCAACCAAGCTTTACATCTCTTCCCCTTAACTACTCTGTACCATGGTGGACTTACTTTCTTCATTATCAACACATGATAGAGCTGATGAAAAGTGGAGTGATATATTATCAACGATATCGCCCATGTCTTTATGCTTACTGCTTTACATAACTCGTTGGGCATACTTTAATCGGCACATTTTCTTGGAGAATGTTGCAGTACAATGCTTCATCTTCTCCTTATGTTTATTGTGGCGTGGTGGTTATCATATTATTAGATGATATGCCATTCGTATTGCATAGATCTATGATAGTATTGGTAGAGTACACAAGCTCGACAAAGAGATTTAGCTGAAAGATACACAAGATATGTAAGTTGCAATGACGGATGACGTACTGTATAATATGATGTGTTGCAATGGCCAAAAAGCATGTATCGAAGCCGACGTTCCGCCCAGAACTAAGTATGTTGAACTTCTGTTCACCTATACCTCTTTCTTTGCCATGGTGAATTTGCACTCGGTCAAATTACAAATGCAATATACAATTTTCTATATAAAATCTCTACTCTGATGTGCACTTCGATTTTTATAATCAAAAGGATTATTTAATTGGGTGTATTATTGGATAGGGAAGAAAACGAAGAGGCGGGTGTGACATTCTTATTAATATTAACCTCAACTGAAATGTTCTCAATAGCCCTTTCGACAATTTATTATATATTTGGATGATGTTTTTGTTGTTGCTGTTTTACGGCATGTTGCTTAGTACTAATCATACACATCATTCGTTTCTTTCATTTTGGATTGGTCAGAGAGTGTGCCAAACATATAAGCTTAGGGTTTTATCAGCTGATGATGTAGATATCCACTCGGATGGTTCGTCATATTGCGCGGTAAGTCAAATAAACATATACACGAGGGAGTTATCGAGATATTATTTTGCAATGAGGAATACAATTTATAATCTTTGAGAACTGAAGTCTTCCTTTGGACTTTGTGGACAAAACTTTAATTAAGTATGACTACTGACATCTGAGCAAATGCCGTGGAATGGTATACATATCATTTGGGAATATCTTTTTATGATGACTGACTTGTTCTTCCGCCTCTTTATTACTTACACTTTAGGACATCGGCAACTTGGCCTCTTCCTGAAATAGTAGAATGCTTGAGCTATCTTCCGGTGATAAACATGCACCATAAGTTAATGGGGTAATACTCCTCAGCCTCAGAGTCCAGGAGTGCTTCTCCGTGATGGCATGCCTCGGGTATTACCGTTTGTGAATCAGAGAGTAGCAGTCTAGCAGTAAGCGATTACTTTAGGTGACAATATGATATACTGCTGCTTACTAGTTATTTATGGAACGGTATGGCTTTTTCACAAGTAGGGTAAGGCCCTTATTCCTCGGATCAGAACCATCACACGTCAGCCCCACTGGACATACATATAGTTATAGGAAAGGGAAACGACCGATATCCTTGCTTATCCCCTCATATCAAAGTACATCCTTGTCTTCCGTCAATGCATCAGATATGAGGTACTGAGTTAGACCAATTGCTTAGTAGCAGCAGAATAGAGTGGTAGAGAAACCGAATGTCCTTGCACACTAGAGCTCTAGAGAGAGGTGTTCGTCATGTTCACAAAGTTAGATTTGTTGAGGCTTACGTACCATAAGTAAGTATCGTACTAGATTACTGTACCTATAGCTTACAAAACATGGTATCAACGCTTCGCTATGCAGTTTTGATAAACTGCATAGGTAGATTCTTTCTCAAATGACACGAATTTGTCTTTTTGACCTCCCCTAAAAAGTTGATAAGACCATGAATTTGTCTCCGCTTTACATTCACCTCTATGTAAAGCACTAGTATTGCCTTCATTAATTGGACTGGTGATTGAATATTCTATCCATCCCCAAATAGCATGCATGTCAAGCAAGAAGTGGGAGTATAATTGTAATCGTATTATTGTTCATTTACAAATTTTGTGCACATCGTATGTCTCATACTCATAAATCACAAATCATTTATCGGCACCTTCATCGTCATATTAAAGAATTACAACACTACCATATATTGCAACAACAGCAGCTACATCATCTAAATCTACCTTACTTTACCGCCGCCGCTTGATATTGATAATACATCTTAAATAATATACCTGTCACACCAATCAACAAATCGTCAATTCAATAGGTAATGCTCTCTACACAAACTGGAGCGAGACACAGCAAGGATTGTACTCTCTACAAGAGAACAGTTCTAATGCTGCCGCTATGGCTATCGGTACTGCCTTATTCCATCATTGCATTGCCGAGTGGATAATGAAAGGTAGGGTGAAACGAACCACATCCAAAGCACCTACATTCGTCGTTCCCCTCTTCATGTTTTGGATCATGTGGACTCTATGCATGAACAAATCATACACTGAATCATTGACACTTTACATTGCAACACCTGTGATGGCTTTTGGTGGCTTCCTTATCAACTTGAGCTTTAACTATTTTTGGGAACACATTGCTGATCGTCTCACCGGTAATGTTGGTATGGAAGCGAATGATTCATTGGATAGAACAAGAATATCGCCACTCCTTGATGAAACTGATACAACTCAAGATGTTGATATCGAAACACCCATTACAGTCAATCCATTACCACAGGATGACGACGATACCGAGCAGCCCGCAACCTTGTCTCAAACAGTCCATCAGACAAGCTATCGTCGTAGACCCTCCTCCTTTGAAGTGACCACTACTGCTGCAGAGACAACTGAACAAAAGCCAACAAAGGCAACCGTCGACTATATTAATAATATCAAGATCTTCCTTACAAACATTGTTATAATCCATCACTGCTACGCCTCACAGCAGGGGTTTACCATACAAGAGCTGGTTCCTCCTACTTCTCAAGGCTCGTGGGGAAATGTCACATTGGGTCTATTCGCTGCCGTGAACCAAGGTTACTTCATGAATCTATTCTTCTTTTGTAAGTATACTGATCATTGGTATGTCATCTGACTATCGACTTATGGATTAATCGTCTAACGAATCGCTCTTAACACTGTACAGACTCAGGGTATTTTGTTCCAAAGAGCTTGGATAAGAAGGGTATACACGAGTTCTTATTCGATAGGGCAAAGCGTCTTCTTACACCCTTTGTGGTCTACACCTTCTTCTTGGGAACGACTGTAGAGTATGGTAAGTTTGTATGCTGAAGATTAATACCAGTGAGCTCGTATCGTATCGATGATCTAATGTCTCTAACGATTTCAATCAACAGGCTTTAGATCAATCTTCTTTCCAAACTTTGATTTTCCCGCTGGAACATACAACTGGGGCCCCACGTGGTTCCTTAATCAGTTAATGATATTCAGCATCATATACGTGTTTGCCTGTGGTGAACGATGGAATCCATCTATCAAGTGTCCATCAATACTCGGCTTCTTCATCATTGGCATTGTTATTGGTATCTTAGCCGGCCTTCTCCAAATGTTTACTCCGCCATTGGGCGGTTTCATGACTGTCCCCGCGTTTTGGTCATCATATCTGTCATATGTCATATACTTCTTTGGAGGGGCAGTTGCTCAACGAAATGATTGGATGTCTAATATCAAGAACATGTCGAGAGTTGCCATTTACTTGTCGGCAATCGTATCAATCGCAGCATTCTGTCCAGTATTCATATTCTTCATTGAAGATATGGCATCATGGCCATTTGCTCTTCTAGGCTTTGGTATTCTTTGGAAAGGATTGCTGTGTATGAGCGTTTCCTTGGCAGTTACCGTGTGCTTTATGGATTATGGTAACAGAAAGTACAAGTATCTAACTCCATTCTTTTCCAAGGCAATGTATACTGCATATATCATTCAATTTGCATTCCCAATGATTATTGGTGGTTGGTCGGTTGTTAAGATATTTGATGCTACTGGTAATATCGAGTATATTGATGGAGCGTCTCCATACGATGTTGATGGAGCGTCTCCATACATTTCAAATGATAATTTGATATTTGTTGGGTGGTTACTATGTTGTGTCATCACGCTTGTAATCGTCTGGCCACTATCATATGCAATTCGATCAATTCCTGGCTTCTCTCAAGTGTTGTAAATAGTTGATGTTCAGATCTACTACTTCCTCTGATATGTTTAACTGTTTGCTGTATATAGACTAAATGAACATAACATGTGATTTTTTTATTTGATTGTTTTTCCTCGATGATATTTACAGTGTGTTATGATGGTGTGATATGTTCCTCCACAACTGTATAATCCCTGCAATATAGAATTTTGAAACTTTGAAACTATAAAGTTGTATTCTGTGTTTCCAATTCTAGAGAAGATCCCTCGTATATATTCTCATCCATATATGATGTTTCATTGCAATAATCACTAGATTGGTATCGACTGTGAGTTAATTAGGTTGCTCAGTTGCTGTGTTTGTTGAGTTTCATACGACCATCCATGAACTATAAATACTGAAAAAGTCTGCTTGACTGCTTTTGCTGAGATCTATCAGTATTACCACACCGTATGTATCTTTCGATATTCTATGGCTCTATGACTGCTAACCACACATATCAAGAGCAGTATAGATAATGAGTTGATATCAAATCCATTGGTGAAGACAATTGAGAGTGTTAGGTGAATGACCCTGTGTATCTATAGTTAGCGATCAAACGGTTCTTGCCTTTTTGCATTTTTGTATTGTTCCCCATGATGGCGTTGGACATAAAGGAGTATGCAATAAGCAGGTGAGCATAATAACACCTATATCTCCCCTATTGCATGCTTCACTATCGGATTAATCTGTGAGTAGAAAACCATATATCATTCAGTATATAGCTAATCAAATTACCATCATGCATCAAACATCATTGCCACTAATATAACGACAAACATCGACATACTCTAGAGAGAATCTGTAGTGGCTAATTGTTCACATTTCATATTTTATGAATATATCACATACATATATATTAAACAGTGACAATATAAGAACAAAATGATACGTACAACATTACACACAACTATACGAATGACAGGTGATATATTGCAACGTCATGATGGCAAGCAACAAATCCTACCATCAATTGCACTCCGAATAGCCGACCATCACTTACACGCCAGTGGTATAATACCACATAAAAATGATAGTAACAATGATAGATTATACAAAGATGATTGGTTTTGTGTCAGTCAGGGGGTAGATTGTTATCCGATCGATAGATTAGTTCAAAAGTCAATGGATAATGCACTTTCGTCACTATTTGTCATGAAAGTTGGTAGTTCATCGATACAATTTGGTAATGCATTAACAATGAAAGATGAACTATTAGCATCAACAATACGAGTCTTTTGTCGGAAAGATACGTCTACTGATATGTTAGATCCATTTAGTAAAGAAGAGCGAGATCGCTTCTTAAAGTTTCAACAACCCACTGCATCAAATGATATAGTTATGCCACAATTGGAAAGATTCGATACAAGTCTACCTTCCGACATAACAAATACAACAAAGCCAATACTATCAGTAAAGGTTGGACCAAGTCATATCAACTTTGGTAATCATGCCGATCATGCCTTTTTAGTAGAGGTGGCATATCATGTTAAAAGTTTAGGCAATGAGAAGGACAAAGAGTGTAGCAAGGGCTTGACTATCAATTATATAAATGAGACACATCTTGGTGATACTCTTGATTGTTACTATTATGATGATACGGTTTATGTTACACGGACGTCAAACAATGAGGAGGATAGTATGCTAGTCTTGATTGCAAAATGATATTAGTGGGTTAGATATGCACGGTGGACTACTGAGAACAGCTGCTGTTAATTTGGGCAGAGTCGATAGTGATACATCCATCTATGAAGCTCGTTTGGAGGCGGAATGGCTAAGTATTGAAACATAGAGAGGGAGGAGCGTTGATTATCTATCAAAGTATATGCCTACTGTTCTAGCGGAAGAGGTTCATAGGCTCATTGAGACAAAGGAGTATTAAGTAAAAGATTAATTGAGATATACAATCATAACAAATGATAAAGCCAAACTAAATATAACCCTGCCAGTACCGAAAGTAATAACTCCTGACGATATCTTTTCATTTCCATTCCAATCCCCTGTAACTTCTTGAGTAATGTTTGTAGTAGAATCATCCTCTTCTTTATCAACGGTACTTCTTTCTGACCAATTATCTTCCGACTCACCATTAGTAATAAAGGATTTCACCCCTGCATCAGAAAAGACACACGAATTATCAAACATTACATTCAAATATGATTGCAATGTATCTAATTCAGTACCAATATCAAATGTTTGAAATACCGATGGCACTACTACCGCCGTTGCATCAGTTGTACTACTTGTATTTGTATCACTTAAAATATCACCGGCCGAACCATCAGTAGCAATCTGTTCCTCATCAACAGTAACACCCACAAAGTCAATACAACTACCAACATCGTTATATAACTTCCGTGCAGTATTAAATGTCATATATCCCGTAAACTCTGGACTCCAATCATCTTCACATGATGAACATAATTCATCATCACAAGAGATGAAACTAAATGATAAAAATCCTTCATTTTCGGCATTGCAACCACTAAATACAACCTTGGTGTATCCGGTATTATTACCAATATTATCAGTCTCACAGAAGAAGGATATATCGTTTGGTAACTTTGAATCGTCTATATCCAATTTAAATATCTTGGTAGTTGTTCCGGTTGCAATTGATGTTTGACATGTTTCTTCATTGTAGGCTGTGTAGTTTAGGGTGCCCTCCCACGACGCTTCTTCTGCAGCCGCCGCGCCACCACTTGCTACCAACAACAACAATAGCAACATCAAAAGTATATGACGATAAAGAGACTGGTGCGCTTTAACTTAGGCAAGGAGTAGAAGAAGAACAAAGCTGAGCCCCGTATTGTATCTGCGTATTCAGCTCACGAAGATACTAAAAGGACGATACATACCGTATTCGTGGGCTGTCATTTGGTCATTTGTACCGGTACACGGTGGACAAAGGCAACAAAGTGTCATCTAGGCATTGCTAATCTTTGTTGCCTAGAGATCTATTGCTCTCATAATATAGTCTACTATAATCTTCTACTATTGATCTCCTCTGTAATCCTATAATGATGAACCGGCATCTAACAACAATGGAACGCCTAGCGGCAACAATTGCAATCATTTTAGCAGTGGCACAATTTCTACTCGTCGTCGTCAATGCTTCGACAACAACCACAACATTGCCAGCAGCTCTCTCTCGACAACAATTACTGTCATCTCATCATACGAATAATAATAAAAAGGTCTGTGAAAGCAAAGTAACTCAATCAAATGCCACCATAGAAGAAGAAGATGTCGAGAAGAAGAGTTCATCGCTACTCGCCGTCCGTGCTTTTCACGAGGCATTGAATAACTTGCTCATTGTACGATCGGCACTTGATACAATCAACAACTCAACACCATCCCCCCAACAATTCAAGATTGGCACCATTGTAGAATTATACAGAGATGAATCTTACTTTGCAACTCCTGCAATAATCACTTCAACATCATCAAACGACGATGGCAACTCGCTCACTCTTCAAAATACAATCACTGGCTCAAGTTACTCAACAATAGAAACCTCATACATTCATACCTACAATCAATATACAGATGGTACACGTGCATCATGCAATATAAGTCCACCAAATAGTAACGAGGTTTATATGACACCATGTGTAGTCAATACAAGTTATGTTAGAGAACATAGTGGATTGATATTATATGAAGTTAGTTATTTAGATGAAGAGGATAGTTTGGTTAGAGAGACACTGCCGTTTAGTAGAGTCCAGAGGAGAAGACAGCCGCTGATTAGTGAGTTGTAGATAGATATAATAGTGTATAATAATGGACATTGATACAGACAATATACGACTTGCTACTTAATGTTTATCTACTTCTCTATGACTATGGTCTATTAGGCTTGAAGAACAGCTCGTAAGTGCCCACCCTTCTTCTTCTTCTTCTTTGACTTCTTTTCTAGAGGAACAAAGGATGCTACCATCTCACCCTCTTCATCATACAAAGTAAGAACCTGTTGATCAATAGAATACTGAAGCCTATCTTGATTCAAAACAGCTTCTTCAAAGGCTCGTTCTTGATTGTCCACACGAATATCATCACACGTCATTACGGCTGATATTTCATTTAGATCAAACTCAGAAGTAGACATATCAACTTTTCCCGAGCTTTCTATACACCCTCCATTTGCGGTGTATGTACCGTCTTCATTGAATATCAACGATGGTTCATACCCACGTATTGGCAGATTTAATACACGTCTCATCCTTCCATGTGGATACTTGATCTCTGTAGCTACCCAACTTGTTCCAGTTAAGGTATCATACTCATGCTGCTTCTTCTTCCCATATCCATACTTAGTAGTAGACTGTTTCTCAGTGTAAGTGTAATGTTGACAATTACCGTACTTTGGAAGATCGATCTCGCTAGTCATGCCATCGACACGACGCTGCATCCGCTGATTCCGTACAATTGGCAGCTCAGACCAAGTACAGCACATGATGTTTTGTCCGTCTTCACAGACATAACTCATTTTCGTACTAGGACAAGAGCCAATATCGTCATGTGTATTACATTGAACATGGGCCGCCGAGGCAGAAGATACGGCGGTGATAAGAAGAAGAGCTGCAGATAGTTGAATAGACTTTGATAGATTCATATTATGTGTTGATTGTAAATTGTTGATTGTTTTATGCTTTGATATGTTTAGTTGTTGTTGTGGATTTGATTTTATGAGACGATCATTTGACTTTCGAATAGACATTGCAATGTGTTCATGCTTTGTCTATCGTATCACTAATCTTACCATCTACATGGGAAATGTGATCATATACTGTACTAACTTCACACCTCTGCATCCATCTAGCTAAAGCCTAAGTCAAGAGGTTTTGAGCGACATTAGTTGATGTAATCCGAAGGGTAAGTAAGATCTTTGCCGCTATTATGATAAGCCCATTAGAGAGATGTGACATCAGATCTTGCTTGAAGACATTCGTAGAGAATATATGATCACATTTTCTTACACTAGGGGGGGGGGGTGTTGGGGCATCAGAGGAAGCCCAAGAAGTTAATCAGAATGAATAGCGTCCCAATAAGAAGTCAAGAACAGCTTCTGTTCATGGTTGTTCTAATCCATCTCTTGCTGATAGAAGACATGCTCATAATTCTAGATGAACAAGATAAAGACAAGACAAAAGCAAATGAATGACACTTTGAGTAACTTTGAGTACTTTATAGAGATCCAGAACGACGAGGGAATCACTTTAGACGGTATAGATGATATCTTTCAATTGTTATTCAACAAAGATGATGATACGATAAGCAACTCTCTACATGTACGAGGCCTCCGCACAAGCTCGAACGGTGGTGAACAAGTACATGATATGTTCACTCAAGATAGATTCATCTTACAACGATGTGTATTAATAGGCCATGATCATATAGAAGTTAAGCTCATAAGAGAAGGGAAGAGGTATAGCCAAGTCTGGCATGATATATTAGAGGTAGACGACAATGGGAAAGTATGTTCAATAGAGCCATACCTACCATT
>Ga0214480_100817_pt1 | contig 15050 bp, 8 predicted proteins | sample M1_20Mar14CPVII9_3_FD_165042 | JGI IMG/M metagenome (GOLD analysis project Ga0214480, IMG submission 165042) | Marine eukaryotic communities from Monterey Bay, California, United States - M1_20Mar14CPVII9sort6BwellE17 | ecosystem: Environmental > Aquatic > Marine > Unclassified | place: USA... | reverse complement strand
GAGCGGGGCGGGGGGGGGGGGGGGGGTTGTAGTAGCACCACAAGACTGCAAGTCTCGATCATTATATACTTGAATGTTAATCTCACTACCATGTCTGTGCTGAGCATCCTCAATAAAACGATACAGTCTCATGTTTAACATTTGTGCTCCCTTTCACTTATCACTCCATTCTCGTATATCCTCATCTGACACTGCTATTATCTGGGAAGTCTTGTCTTTGAGATGAGAGTGATCTAAAATATCTTTCTAATGTAACACAGACGGTGCCAGAATCCAAGGGAAGTAGAAACATACCGCTCAGTGCCATGCTGATATCTATACTGGTTTTCATCATAATATAAAGAAATGACAAGTATGACCCCGAGAATAAAATGATTTTGAGGGACTTGCGATCGAACGTCAAACCACCGCAATTAATGTTAATACTGTAGTATCGGACAAAACTGTAACATATACCAAAGAGAGGTACTCCATACAATTAGCTGTATTACCCTTTATCATTCAACGAACAATCACTAAAGGTGCTTATGACAACTTCTCAGATCAAGAGCTACTTGATGAACAGTGTTTAGATCTTGTTTTTGCCTATTGTAGAAAATAGTTTACTTGGATGGTTGCCAGACGAAATAACATATCAAGAGGTGAAAGATACAAACGGTTACACCCACAAAAGCCGATAAACCTGTCCGAAGAAACACTGCGATTCGTCAACGATAAGTATACCATTCAATTAGCTGTACTTCCCTCTACTATTCAACAAACTATCACCCAAGGAGTCATCACGGGTAGCCATCTATCACCCGAATATCTTCTTGACAACAACCTTACTCACTTGGCATTTAGAACAAAGTGACATATGAATCAAGAAGAGCGCAACGTTGAGTTTGTTAGGAAAGAAAGAAACATATCATTGAGTGTGATCACGGGGGAGAGTATACTCATGTCCTGTATGAACAAGAAGGTCATTACAATTCGAGGTTAATCAAGTCGGACTTATTACTAAGAATTATATGAAATTATAGCTTGATATGAATGAAATAGTTATATCTAGTTGTTAAACAACCAGTCTAGTAACTAGTCCTCGTCAAATGATTCTATTAGGCTTGGAGGATGAGGCAAACTGTCTCATTCTCGCTAGTCATATGTTATAAGTATGTATGGGGTAACTATGTACCAACTGACATTGTCAGCCTCATCCACCTAGAAACAATTGATGTATTGAGAGCCACACTTTGTGTACTCGTGAATAGTAAGGCAGTAGAGCCAATCTTTTGCCCGGCGTACACCTCATTCGATATGATTCACCTTGACTTGATGAATGGTCTGATCAACTGTGCAAATTCAAATGAAGACATTGATCGAAGGCCATGTTCTTGTACCTTCTTGCGTTTTGGATCATCTTCATGTCCAACGCCTAGAATGATAAGCAACTCCTTCTTATCCTTCGCATCAATATTTGCTGGTAAACTGTTACTGTATTGTACACTATCGAGAGGTTTTACTGCTTCCTTGATGATTGACTTGCTCAACTTATCACTTGTCATGGTTCCTGTTGGTACTATTTTACTATCTCGGATTTCTTCTGGAACGTTGTTCTTCGTGATTGTCTTGGACTTCTTAGGCTTCGGGATAGTAGATGCCGATGCAGAAGTATTCTTCCTCTTGACTTTAGAGTTTGACTTCGACTCGGGTTTGGAATCCTCCTCCTCCTCCTCCTCGGAACTCGAATCTTCATCAGAATCATATTCATTAGAGTTCTTCTTCTTTGGTAATGGTGGATCAACAAATCTTTGTAGATTCTTGGGGACCTTACTCTCCACATTGGCGATGAAACATTCAGTAGCAGTAGTTCTATTGAAGAAAACACTACCACTCTCCAAACTGCTCTGAGGAATAGCCACGGTTACTGCAGCAGTGATGACGAAAGGACTCTTCTTGGACTTCTTTCCATCACGATAATTATCACCCTCCAAAGGAATGATAGCATCGTATTCCCTTGATAGTTCAATGGATGAGCTCTCAGCTTTCAAGGCAGATCTCCTCTCTGCGCCTGAATGTTGAAGGAGAACATTCACAGAAACAAGCCCTTTACTCAATGCCATTTTCGTTACCTTCGTGAGGAAATTCTCAAGGAGTGGAGTGTTCTTCAAGAAGGAAGAATCAAAGTATGACAACACCATTTCTTCGCCAATTCGAAGACGAGTACCATCAGATCTGCTCAAGAGCAAACTATTCTTATGCTGAAGCTTTCTGATCAACTCTTCTGCAGTAACCAAATCAAAACGCCCGATGTCGCGGCTGGTCTTGTGTGCTTCCATCGACAATGGAGTCTGATTATCTTGACCAAGAGCATAAAGCATTACCTTCTTCGAACTGAAGCGCATAGTTCTTGACAAATCAATGGGGTTTCTTTTGTGAAACACAGCACCAGCGCTAGCACCACCAAGTACAATTGAACCGGGCTGGTCAGTTGCAACTCGGAACAAGGACTCTGCAAGTCTTCTCTGCCAAAGCCACCTCTTCGGCTATTCTTTCCTCCTTCTTCTCCTTGTTATAAGTTTTACTTTTCTCAAGTTCTTTGTTCTTGAAATCAATATCGGAATTATATTTGGCGCGTTTCTCTGCCTTCTTGACTTCTCTCTTTGTTTTGACTGTACCATCAGCATTTGCTAGGACTACACCATCAGCAGATGTCGCCGGCTTGTCTAAATTGTCATTGTCCTTCTTCTTTTTGATACCTCGTTTGTGGTCAATGACACATCTAAAGAAAAGTCGGTCGGCAAGCGATATATCCTTGTCATATATATGTAGAATAGAATCTCTGCCACGGGATGAGTTCTGGAACTTGAGAGTTGTACAATAATCTTTTATGTACTGTAGAGATGAATTGGTTGTCTTTTTATCAATGGCTGATAACCACTTCACTTTCTCGTCATTGCAGAGGACATTGAACCTATTCTTTAAATCCTCGGCCACGGGTAGAAAGTTATTACCATTGAAATTGTCGGTAGTCACAATAACACCGAGAGTTTCATTTATTGTTTGGATTGCCTCGGCGTCTGGGTTTGGATAAAAGCCATCCTTCGGAGTTCCAATGCATTGGGCGTCGCCGCAGGTAACCTTAATGACAACCTTTTTAAGACCTCTGACACCAGTGATTCTACTGCATCCAGATGCAGGACATAAGTCTACCATGATAATGTATATACGTTTGAGGGGAACAATGAGTCGGATGAGAGAGTGTTCTACTAAAATAAAAGTACATTCATACCTAGATACTTTTCACTTGCCAGTCCTACCATTCGTTATTCAGCGTACCATTATTGAAAGTGTGGTGCAGGGCAGTCACCTTTCCAATCAGCGGTTGATCAAGGAGAATTTGATTGACATCGCAATCCGTCGCGGCAGATAATATGTCTTCATTCAATTCAATCAAGGCCGCTACCCAGTCGAGATATCTTGAAGAGAAAGGTCAAACAGAACGGCAAAGAGATGTTCTTGTGCTCATCTTATCTCACCTACAAACAAACGGGTACATCGAGACGGCGACAACTCTTCTACGCGAGACTCGATCTGTAGACTCTTTAGCGAAGTATGAGGTTGCCGACAACATCGACTTATCGCAAGTACTCAAAGAATACGACGAAAGCTATCGACTCAAGTTTGGTAGACGGCCAATCTTCTGTCGAGAAAACAATACCACTAATATGCAGAATACATCTGAAAGCTCGAAGAGGCATCCACGAAGTAGTAAACGTCGTTTGACAACAAGAGATCGGGGTACTGATCATACTACTCTGCCTCCATTGTCAATAAATACTCCCACCACTACCAAGCCTCTTCAATCAAGAAAGAGGGCACTGAATGAAGATGATACTACTACTCCTAGCCTCCTTGTTACTACTCCGAACCTCACAGTGAATGGTGATCAAGCCGCTACTACACAACTAGATGTAGAACCAACTCGTTCCCAATCATTAAAGCCATTGCCTTCATTTGATGGTGATCAAGAGCTCCGCTCACTTGCTCTTACCATTCGAAGGGATATAGTCGAGGAGCGTCCTAATACACAATGGTCAGATATAGTTGGCTTGGATTCCGCAAAAAGATTACTCAAAGAAGCTATCATTCTTCCACGAAAGTATCCTCAGCTCTTCACAGGCTTGAGATCACCTTGGAAGTCTGTTCTTCTATATGGTTGTCCAGGCACTGGCAAGACATTATTAGCAAAGGCAGTTGCTTCCGAAAGTGACAGTACCTTTTTCAACATTTCAGCATCATCACTTGTTAGCAAGTATCGAGGCGACAGCGAGAAGCTCATCCGTATGCTGTTTACTCTTGCTCGACACTATTCACCCTCAACGATCTTCATTGATGAAGTAGACTCGATCATGTCACATCGAGGAGGAGGCAATGGGTCCTCGTCTGCGAATGAAGCTTCTGAGCACGAGTCGAGTCGTCGAATGAAGACCGAGTTGCTTGTGCAGATGGACGGCTTGTTGGCGAACAACTCTGATGTATTCGTCTTAGCGGCCACTAATCTACCATGGGATATTGACTCGGCTTTTCTTCGGCGAATGGAAAAGAGGATCATGATTCCACTTCCAGATCAAGAAAGTAGAAAGAACATGATACAATCTCATTTGTCTGAGTTCTCGCCTTCATTTAGCAAAGCTGAGGTGCTTGACAATAGCGCCTCTCTTCTCGAGGGGTATAGTGGAAGTGATATTAAATCTCTCTGTAAAGAAGTTGCCATGAAACCACTCCGACGTATGTTGCAACATCTAGAAGTGATGGATGGAGTATCTGATTCAGAAATGTCTCTCATGATGAAGAGGAATCCTATAATTGTTCAAGACTTTAACGATGCCGTGTCGACAGTAGCTCATAGTACAAGTGCTGATCTTTGTGAACGGTACAAGAAATGGAGTATCTCTCATGGTTCGACTTGATTTATTTCATCTATCGGTTGGTATGCCTGGTGTGTCTTGGACTTTAAGTTTAGCCCACCAAATGTCTTATAACACATAATAGAGTACATGTATACCCTCTCCTCTATTCATTTCTTGGTATTGGAAGGACCATGTAGTCCCAAGCGGCAGCGACCGACTCTTCAGATAAACCACTTGCCTTTATGGCCTGTCTTTCCATCCTTGTCATGATCGTCATACTTTCGACTGATTGATCTCCCTTGTATCGTGCGCTGAAATGATTCATAACAAGTTTCTTGGCATTGATACGCTTTGCAAACTCTCCAGCCATGAAGGGAGTTGAATGGCCATGTATCTTGGCATCTCGTGTAACAAGTTTGGTACTTCCATCCTTATCGACACCTGGTAGAAAGGTATTGGTCGCTTCATGAACGACAACATCAGCATTCTGGGCTAGACCTTCTAACGCTCGACAATCAGCCGTATCTCCACAAATAACAACCTTCCGTCCAGACCGTGGTGGTTCGACCACATCTTCTTGTCGCAGTATCGTCCCATCAGGGAAAGTATAGGAACTACCCACATCTAAATTCTTTACCATTGCCATAACCTTCATTGGATTGCGCACACCAGACTCTATTAATCCATCACGATTTCTCTCTATGACTGGTAAGACATTCTCAGGTTTCAATCGACCTGGTCGATCATGTTCCTGTATAATATACCCAACACACGGCACACCATGTGACATTGGTGCAGCAGTAACGGTAACATCATCATCTTCCTCAACTATCCATACAGGAGCACCATCATTACTCTGTGGATGATCATACTGCGGGTATATATCACGACCACCCTCAACTTCACCAAAGTCCTTCGATGGTTCTAAGTTAATCATTGGTGCTCGACTTATCCAACTAACTGGATCTTCTCCTGCCAATCCTTGCATTTTCCATTGTCTTCTCCTCCTACCGCCACTTCCTCCACTACCTCCTCCTCCATTGCCATACTTTTCTCTCATATTACCATCTCTATCCCTCCTTAGTTGATAATAGAATCGTCCATTATTACGATGTCCCAATTCCCATTCCGGTGCCATTGGTACATCTAACAATTCATGTACTCTATAACACGGTACTACTCTTGATACTGAATATCGTACAGCAACACGTAACCACATTCGTAAACCCTCAGGGCCATAAATATCAATTGGTGGATCATTCCGACTTCGATCAGTACCCATTAAACATAGTAGGCCAGGTAATCCAAAGCTATGATCACCATGACAATGTGTTATAAAGATTTTAGATATTTTACCCGGTTTGATGGAAGAAGTGCGTTGGATTGATAATTGGGTTGATTCACCACAGTCAAATAGCCATGTCCCGCCTGTCGGACTACCACGTTCATCTACATGTTGTGTTTTACTATCCTTCTTTTGTCTCTTGGTACCTCCACCTTTAGTTTCACTATCGGATGTCCATTTATGACTTCGCCAATTCAACCGTAATGCCGTACAACTAACACCACGTGTAACACCAGGCGTACAACTAGCTGTACCAACAAATACAATATCCAAGTCTGATTGTGATATATTACATATCATTGGATGATAGGAATGTCGTATATCATGTTCACCTATGCCCATTGGTATTTCATAATTGAGTGCGTTTAGATTGCAATGTTCAATGTTGGATGTTGTTATTCGACCCTGTAGTGGTAAGTGATCAGATTCTGGATCTGTACATGCATTTATTACTGAATCATGTAATGGTGGATATCGATGTAATACTTCTAATACTATACGATCTTTGGGTGTCAATATGTATGGTGTATCATCTTTGTTGTTGCTCTTGTCTTGTTCTTCTTCTTCGTTTGTTGTTGTTGAGGAGGGCAGAGGAGGCATTCTTGTACCCATCATGGCTGATCTTTTCTTCTTCTTTGTTGTAGATGTAGATTGTTCCTCTGCTGAATCAGTGGTTACACCAGCGTCTGCTTCTTGACCATTCAGATCGCCATTGACATCAACTTTATCAATCTCACTGCCATTCACCTTTACATCACTGCCATTCAACCCTCCACTACTAGATATACTATCCCAAATAAAGTTCACAATATCCTTCTTTAACTTCAGAGTAGAACTCATACCCTTTGGTATTATAATAGATTTATCGTTTATATATGTTTTAAGTTGTTTAATTGTTAATTTTTGTAATTCAATTTTACTTGTTATGCTACTTGATGATTCAGTAGTGGTGGATGTCGATGAGAGTTTAGTGCTGCAACTTCTTAGAAAAGAACAAGAAGAAGATGTGAATACTGATGAATGTATACCATTTCTAGTTCTATAGTGATTGTTATCAAGTTGATATAATGGCGAAGATGCAATAGAGTGATGGATACAAGTTGGATATGATGAAGTAGAGAAGGCAGTCACTACTGCAAAGCTAGAGCCACCACCACCCTGAGCTATGCGTATATTTCTATTATCATTGTATATTGTAGGATATGATATGCATGAATAGTATAGTAGTAGTACTACCATTGCAGTAAGAGTGATGGATGATGTCATTTTTTCTGTGGCCATCTTTTATGTTTCTTGCTTTTCCTGACGAATGGATATCACCGCTCGTGCTATCAATCAACACAGACTTAGAATACGATCTACTGACTACTGTATTGGTAGTATATGAATGAGCTCTAATAGATTCTATTTGAGCCATCTAACAAGAGGAAGAAAGTGGTTGATTGGTTAGGGGAGAGTAAAAAAAAGAGAAAAAGGATACCACGAGAGATACCTCATCGTGGCGGCAGGATTGGAAGAGCACTTACTCCTCATGCAAAGTTGACGCTAATACCATGTTCATAGAAATGTTGGTTACATTGTAACATTCATTAGATAGGCAGGGTATTGATCTAATGAATTAGTGGTGCACATCATGTGAACAAAAAATGTGTTTGAGGTTATGGCCTCTTGGTTTGAGTTTACTTTATATCATCAAGTATGTACTTGGCAACTTGTTCTCCTGCATGTGTACCAGATAATAAAGCACTTTCTAAACTGCCGAGTCTTGCCATTTCTGGTGAAGACACATAATCACCACAAAATGTCACACATGAGCTTGGTACAAAACCTAATTCATGAGATAATACTAAGCCCTTTGGAAAAGCATTTCCCCACCGATGCAATAAGGGTCCATAACTTAAGGTCTTGACGTTTGGTGTAGGTAGACCTGGAATTTCTTTCAAAGCAGTCAACATTCTATCAATTAGGTCATCTTCCAATGACTCATCTGTGGCACCGCCGACCCGAGCTGCCGAGGATGTTCTCCCATAAACGCTAGAGTTTTCTGTTGCAAATGCTTCAGTTGAATGCAGTACAACTGAGCACCAATCATCACCGCTGTCAGTAGTATCATCCTGTATAATAATCTTTGATAATATAGAATCCTCATTGTTAATATTGGCAACATCAAAGTCTAATGATCTCCACTTTCGTGCATCATCTCCAGAACAAACGAAGAAGACAGCCATACGTGGTGATACCTCCTGTTTACCAATTGCATCTAATGCTTGACGTAGCTTTGTATCCGGAGACTCTACTTCGGCAGCAATCAATGGTGGCTCTCCACCAAAAGCAGCAGTCCATCGAGGATGAGCTATACCACTACCAGCGACTATCAACCAGTCGGCTGTATCGATAACTTCATTTGCTTTGTCTTTGAGCTGCCATACTTTAGTATCAGAGTCTGCTGTTACTGTATATGATAAACCGCGTATCATTGTTTTGTACTTTGTATCAATAATAGATGAATCAATATCCTGAGTTAATAACGAAGAGGCAATATTCGACATTTTATTATATGCACCAGTAATGTAATCAACTTTATCTTCTTTCGTATCTTTGGAAAATGTACCAGAAGTAGAATCCAAAGTTCCAATAATACCCTTGTATTGCAATATACAATTTGATCCAAGATTATTAATAATTGATTTACCTTGTGTTGTTCTTATGTCGGCATAAGGAGCTCCATGATTGATGTATATATGTGGCAGATCTCGAGTCTTCCTTGTGGACGCTCGTCCTCCCGGACCTCTTCCAATCTCATATAGACTAATTTTAGCATTAATATTGTACGGTAATAGTTGTGCTAGCCTTCGTGCTGAAGCGCAGCTGTGATATGATAAAAACAATATTATGATGGGGTTAGAAATAAATAAGAAACACATGAGAACACATGACAATACCCCGATATTCCCCCGCCATGATGGCAACCTTATGTTGAATTGACATTGCAACAGCTTGATGATGATTTAGAAGCAAGAACAACGCCAATAGGCCAATAGGAGACGACATACCCCGATATCCCCCCACCTATGATAGCAATCTTATGAGTCATTGCAGTAGCTTGTTGATTAAGAAGTAAGAATAACGCCACCAGGAGCAACGCCATGCTTATTATCAACACAGTACGATAGCCTTCTATCTTACAAAACAAAATTTTTTAGTTGAAATTATGAAAAGAAAGAAAAGAAACACTTTAAGCACCGGTGGTCGAATCGCCACATAACTTAATCCATAGCTTCTGATCTAGCTATCAGTGACATTCAGTTCCGTGATGCTGCAAATGTCAATAATCAATCTATTTATTAATTGGTGGTGGTCCAACTAGGACTACTCGGTACTCGGTCAATTTATAGAGTTTTCTCATCACATGAAAACTGACGATAATAATTGTTGGTGCATGTTGTTGTTGCCGGCTGCAAAGCAAAGAGGGTGAGGTGAGACGGAGAGGATAGGATAGGAGTATACTAATAGTGACAATAGCTGTTAGCTCTTAGTTCATTATCGCACATATATGAAGTGGAATTGGAATTTTCTAACAACATTTCTAGCATACTTTACTTTGTTGGTGTATTTACAGCAATTGTTGCAACTAAGAGAATGCCATTATCAATATCGAATAGACGACCAGTATTAATTGCAATAATCTTCGCTACAATCAGTATAATACATATCCGACATAATATAGATCTCACGTCATCATTTCAACAAGATGGTACACCAATAAATAAATCGTTGCAACTACCATCATCTACTAGATCACAACAAACACTGCCACTAGCAACGGCAGGATATGCTATATCAATAACAGCCTGTGGACCAAAGTTAGCACATCGATTATTCGACGCAGCTGCCGTCCTCAAACGCTCCATTGAATTAAACTCCTTTCCAATACACAACACATCCAAATATGCTGCCAAGTTTTATGCATTTATATTAAAACAACCAAATAATAATGGATGGCCAGATAATGATAAATGTTATCAAATATTAAGTATGGCAGGATGGAAAATGGTACCACAAGACCCTCCCTTATTTCCAAGTTTAATTCAAGAACCACCGGGCTCGATACTGAAAATGGGTATCCAAAGTGATGGATGTTGTGGTGATAATGAATTAATCAAGTTAGCAACGTACAAATTACTAGAACATGACTTTGCAATACATTTAGATTTAGATACATTGGTTACATACCCGTTAGATGAATTATATGATGTTATGTACTTTGATCATCGTACGAATGAAGGACGACAAGCTAGAGTACAATTAGCACAAGTTGTTGCACCTACATATATCAATCGACGATTGACTGGTAATCCTGCTTCTTCTGGTGGTGTTGATACGAATGATTTAGTGAATACAACAACCATTATTGATATATTATCAAACATTACAGTTGATGCATACTTTACAAAGGATTATAATATGATTCGACCTGGACAGGAATCACAGAAGGTTGGTGTACAGGGTGGCTTTCTACTGGTAAGACCATCCATGGCAGTCTACTCACATCTACTCCATCTAGTATATAGTGGTGAATTCTATTCAGGATTTGATGCCCGAACATCAGGATGGTTTAAGAAGGGATATGGACGACATATCTGGGGATCAATGACAATACAGGGATTAATGGCATATTACTTTGATGTTGAGCAACTAGAGACTAGCGTTGAATTGAATAGATGCCGATATAACAATATTGCTGATAATGCACGAGTTTCAGGATTTGCCCGAAATCCAAAGTATCCACGATGTTCATTACTACCCTTCATTCGAAATGCAAGTAATCCTCGGTATAACTTTGATGATAAGCAGTGTCGTGATGGACGATCTAGTTGTGATGACACAGACTGTCAACGTTTCCCATTGGCCAAGTCTCGTGTACTTCATTATACCTATTGCAAGGCACCATGGAAATGTAATGGCTGTGAATATTTAGAAACATATAAAGAGTCAACATGTTATGCAATGGAAAGAGAATGGTTTCGAGTTAGGAATACAATACCTGGGGAAGAAGGTGAACGAAACCTTGCTGATGTTAAGGGTGACGACAAAGGACCATTGTCGTATATACGAGATGATGGTGTAGTCGAATTGAGAGAGGGAAATTGCTATAAGGAATTCTTTTTAGGATATTGTTTGGGTAATGGTGGATATGGTAAGTTATTGTTGGATTTGTGTTCTTTGTATGTTCTTTAGGTTCAAGTGTTCATATTATTTGACTCACATTTCTATCTTCAACATCAATGAAGTTCCCATGAAGCTAAGAAACTTATCATCAATAGTGGAGTAGTATGACGAAAGGAGAATCAGTGGCGGTAGTATAGATCAATACCTGCATAAAATATAGCATAAACTTCAAATCATTCTTCTTAGTTTACTATTGCTACGCCCAATGAAGCGGCAGCAATTGAATTGCTCGGATCTAGCAGTAAAGATTCTTGCAGTGTTGCTAATGTTTGGCTCTCGTCCTCTTCCTCGCTTGTTTCTTCTTTCATATCTTTCAAGCAAGATAGTAACGCCATAGACTGAGATAACAGTGTTGCTGATGGGATTGACGACACAACACTTGTATCAGAGTATTCAACTACTTTGCCTTCTGAGGTTTGTCTTCGAGGATTCAGTAATGTTGCATTGACTACCCTTTCATTCAGTAAATCAAATGCCCGTTGGGCAGCAACTTTAGCCGACGATAATATAGAAGCATTGGTCTTAGATTCATGAGCAAGTTCATTTGCAAGGATTAGCCAGGCCTCGCCACTATCGGGGTTGAGGTTAACATTGTTCCGCGCTTCAACTAACCCAGTGCATGAACTCGTGTGGTTAATAAGAAGTTCACTCGAAGATGCTGTTGCCTGGTCTATAGCGCTTTTGATCACATCATTTGAAAACTCTTCTTTCTTCTCATCCTTGAGTGAGGTGCTAACGGAGAGATCAACTTCACACTTTGTCAATTGAAACTCTCCTTCATTCCGCTCAGAACCATTTGCTTCATCAGTTTTCGAGTCCAATGTGCGCTTTAAAGACTGACATGAATTATCAACGAGGAGTCTTGCACTCTCTTTATCGTCAATAATGTTGAGACGATCCAATCCTTCTTCCAATTGAGACATACTACTAACTAAAGATGCACCAACATTATCATTTCCGGTCAAGCTCTGGTAAATATCCATAGATAACCTACTTTCAAGCTTTGAAGACTTATCGGCCAATTCAGCATAGACTACTTCATTCTCCTCTTTCAAACGAGGATCAGTTCTTCTACACGTCAAGGATAGACCCAAAAGTGCTGCAGGGTGTTGCATGATTTGTAACGCAGCTCTGTACGCATCTGCAGCTTTAGTCAGACACGCTTCTTTGGAAAGGTCTTGATCGGCGACGCCTGTCCAAGCTCGAGCTGATTTCTCTAGAAGAAACCCTCGTCCAATCCACATTAGAGGAGTGTCATCAACTTGTGTTAGGTAGTCGAGTACCTCCGAGCACTTGTCAGTATCGTGCTCTGCATAAAGTAACCCAATATTAGACCAGGAGTCAGCTAAAGACGAATCTAATTGAAGACCTCGACTAAAGGCATGTTGAGACATGGTAGGATCGATTGCAATGAGTGCACAACCAAGCCCACACCATGCAGAAGCCTCATGTGGACTTGAATCGATAGCATCCACGTATGCATTGATTGACCGACTGAGTAGGTCCTTCACTTGGCTTGAGATGATTGTCAAACTAGAATTAGAGGTGCCACTACCACTTCCTTCATCAAGTGTCTTTGATACGACTCTTGCTTGAGAAAGCAAGTTTGTTCCAAGATCTGTAGCCGCTGCTGCAAACAAATACATGTTGTCTTCCTTTTCATCTTCGTCATCCCCATTATCTTTCTTAGCGAGCTCGAATGCAAGAGTATATGCATCTTCCCCCTTCTTGAGAAATAATAGTTGGTTTGTCACCACTTCAGTTTCCATTTGCTGCTCTAAACCAGTCGAAGCAAAGACATAGGATGGTAGAGAACTTCCAGATGAATACAAGTCACCCAAAAGTTTCATCTCACAGTAATGATTCTTCGATGAGTGGTCATCTGTGGACAGAGCTGATAGTATCGATATCCCCTTCTCCAAATAGGATTTGCTTTGTCCAAACTTGCCTTCATTAACACAGTTCCTTGCGAGAAATAGCAAAGCCTCTCCTTCGATGTAAGCAGCCATGTGATGGATATGAGTAGATGCATTTGACATGGATGTGACTTGGGCACATTTCTCTGCTGCTTCTTCGTATAATCCTAAATCAATATCAGCTTGAGCCCAATTACAAAGCGTATCCGGCGAAAGATTACCATTTGAAATAGCATCTGCAGCTTCATACGCTCGTATAGCCGCTGAGTGTTTTCCTAGAACACGATAACATGTTGCCAATTGAGCCCACGTTTCACTTGCCTCGCAATAATGTGATGATGAGTCCATACCAGAAGAGGTTGGATTATCATAAAAGAGGCTCAGATTATCACTTGTGGGTGATTGAATATCCCGACAACGGAGTGCTTGTTGAAGACATACAACAGCGGTGGTATCATCTCCATCGTCTCTTGACTTCTGTTGAGCCAATGCCCTCCATGCCCATCCTACCGTTGATGAGCTTTGTTTCGCAGCTCTTTCATAGAACGAGTGTGCTTCGTCTTGGCTCAGTCGTTGGATACCTCTACCAGCAACAGGATGGCACGGGTCTAGACCTAACGCCTTTTGATAACATCCCTTTGCCCGAGTTGTATCATCTTGAGTCTCATACCAAATACCAAGTAGTGCAAACGTTTGTGGCTTGGTTGTATCTAATTTTGCTGCTTTGAGTAGCAATGTCTTCGTCTTCTTGACCTCGTTTTTATCATCCTTATTGCCAAGCATGATACGAAGATGGAACGCTGCTAACGCAAATGCAGCTTCAAAGTTTCTCGGCAAGTCTAAGAGATGGCGGAATAGTGTGAGAAATACTTACCATATGCACTGACAGATCCAAATAGACATGATCACTTACCCTTCACAGCTTCAGTTAGAAACAAACGAGCATCCTCAGAACGAGATGATCGGATACAAGCATCAGCAACCAATTGACGAGCGGCACAAACATGGTATGAATGAGAGAGTTGACTTAAGGATGGGACATTCCAAGCGTATATGCACAGGAGAATAGGAGAACCACTCCCATGCTGACTTGAGTCACTTAGTGATGCAAGGATATCAAGAGCCTGTCGAGCCAACTCTTCAGCTTGTGTCGTGGCACCGAATGAATCACTTGAAAGTGACAACCTAGCCAATCCAAGAAGACAATGAACCTTCAACATTTCCTTGATATGATCATCTATTGACGAGTGGTCATCACTCTCTTCTAATGTAGACAATGTCTGACGGTATAGCTTTTCCGATACATTCTCAAATCCTCCCATTAAATAACCTTCCAAGTCAGCTTCGGCAATATCCAAAAGAACCTGTTCAATAGACATTGCATCACGTCCCCAAACTTTACTTGCACTTGCCATTGTCTCACGTGCATTCCTCAAGATTGTACGTGCTTGACCAACGGTACAAAATGGCCATGGAGAATGATACAAACCCGACCATGCTGAGAGGAATTGAAGATATGACGATCCATACTTGGAATTGGCAGAGGAAGTCGATGACGATGATTTGGTAGCGGCAATAGTAGCCTTGCGTGCAGCACTCATGATGGCATCCGTAGACACTTCCCCATTCTTCTCATTAAGAACTACCGCCGCGGAATATAAATCCATT
>Ga0214480_100816_pt1 | contig 15093 bp, 10 predicted proteins | sample M1_20Mar14CPVII9_3_FD_165042 | JGI IMG/M metagenome (GOLD analysis project Ga0214480, IMG submission 165042) | Marine eukaryotic communities from Monterey Bay, California, United States - M1_20Mar14CPVII9sort6BwellE17 | ecosystem: Environmental > Aquatic > Marine > Unclassified | place: USA... | reverse complement strand
AAAGGACTTGGAAGGAGTTAGTTCTGATGAGAGAGCTCGTGCAGAACTTCAAAGCTCGGAGTTTGGCATCACCCCAGACCAACTCTTCTGTAAAAAGCATCCTGGTAAGAAGGAAAGCATTGGGAATGCAGATGTGATGACAAGAGACAGTCTTCGAGACTCGTATGGGTTGGAAGATAATAATCGTGGGTTCTCGTCAATATCTCTCAATCAAGCTATTATGTCAAATGACAATATCGAACATAGCAGTAATCCTTTTGATTAAGCTTAAACGAGGTTCTGCTACCATGTTGGTATCTTGTTACTTTCAGTAGGAGGACTATTGAGTATGCCAGCAGGACTTACGAGCTGTGAATCCATTCTCCCTCTATAGCTTCCATCGGCAGTAATAGTATAGTCACCGTCATTGCTTTGCCCGAACCAGAAACACTGCTCCCAGTCCTTTCCTTTAGTTGCACACTCGTATAGTCTATCATCTATTAATCCATATGAACAATTGTCACAAGCATTGGAAAATTAGTGTGTGTAAGCATATCATACGCACATTCAAATTTGATCGTACCTTGTAAGTCTTGCTGATCTCTTATCTCCTTTATGGCTCCAGAATATGTTTTCTCTAATGGTAACTTTTTGAATGCATCTGTATCAGCTAGATTGGCAGCCACTACATCCAATACTTGATTTGATGCATTATTATTGAAAGTTGATATAGCAGATACCGACTGGACAGGATACCCAAGAGTAAGAGTAAGAGTTAATGATACTATTGGAACTAATTGCCAACGCTTCGCATTGATATTGTTTCTTTCTATATCCAGATTTCTATTCCTATCCTTCTTATTTAGCCTATCCAAAGAGAAAGCGCATACTGATATTGAATAGAGAGTTGATAGTATCAATATGTGTAAAAGTAACGATATCCTTCTTCTTGAAGAGAACTGCATATCGCACAACTCACACTGTCGATCACTCAATCCAACGAAGAGCTGCCGCTATACACAACCCTTTCATTTATTCAGTGTACAATACAAAGCAATGTACTGCAGCAAAGCGGCAATCTCTCACTCAAATGACTCATTTGCAAGATACCATTCAATTTTCTACACTCTCATATTTTTTTTATCTCTAATGCCGTCATATCGTCATCACTCATCACTTTGACTCTCTCTTCTAGAGAGATATTGTATTAATTACCATCGCCCATGGACATATTATATAAAGGCCATAGCATAGTATATTGACTATGATTTATTCTGCGAAGTTTGTAGTGCGGCAGATACCCTGTATCAATAGACAAATATGTAATTTCAAGAGAAGTAGATACGTGCTTCCAACATCATTATTGCAGTATAATATAAATGTATCATCTCAGAGACAGAATTCAAATATATCGGTAGTAAAAGAAAATATATCAAGTGAAAGTAGTGATGACAAAAGTATTATCAATAGTAACTCTCCTCATGATGATACCTCAACAAGCAATTCTGAGATTCTAAATCGATTATATGAACTCTCACAACCAGAAAGGAAATTGATACTTGCATCGGCGAGTACTCTTGCGGTTACATCATCTATAACTTTGATACTACCCTGGACTTGTGGATATGTATTAGATACGGCTATACTTGAAGCGACAACAACTTCTGATCAACAGTTTAGTCCATTTACCATTGCTCTAGGATTATTTGGATTGACTGGCACGGCAGGATTAGGAGTATATGCTAGATCTCTAATGCTGAATATAGCTGGTAATAGAATCGTCAGTAGAATACGAAGACGACTCTTCAGTTCAATACTAACACAGGAGAGTGCATTCTTCGATCAGACAAAGACAGGGGATCTCATATCAAGGCTAGCAAATGATTCTTACTTTATTAAATCAGCCATGACTACAGAGGCCGTCGGAGGCTTAAGAGGCATTGTCATGAGTATTGGAAGTACATCATTATTGTTCTACACTTCTCCCAAACTTGCAATGGTTTCACTGCTCTCTATACCTCCTGTCTTCTTAATGGCACGAGTTGTTGGAAGAAAGTTGAAGAAGAAGCAAAAGAATGTACAATCATCACATGCTGAAGCAACTGATGCAGCAGAAGAAACGTTCGGGGGTATCAAGACTGTGCAACTATTCAATAATCAAGAATTGGAGTATAATAAGTATGCCAACACAGTAATAAAAGCCCACGACAAGGAAATAGATGTCGGCAGGTTGAAAGCAGCGTTTGATGGAGTAGTCCATGTTGCTGCAAATGGCAGCGTGCTACTAGTAATGGGTTTTGGAGGTACTCTTGTGCTTGGTGGGGAACTGAGTGCGGGGGATTTATCTTCGTTCTTAATGTACAGTTTGCTAATGGCAGGCAATATATCATCTTTGAGTGGTACGTATACAGAGATCCAAAAGTCAATGGCAGCTGCAGGTAGAGTCTTTGATATTATTGATAGGATACCGAAGATATCTTCACCGCTGAATGAGAAAGATACAACAAATAATCCATTTGAACATGTGGAATCAATCTCGATCAAATTTGATAATGTTGGATTTTCTTATCCAACAAGAGCAAATGTCCCCGTGATTGGCCCTAACTTCTCATTAGATATCAAAGCTGGAGAGAACATAGCACTAGTCGGTGGCAGCGGCAGTGGTAAGAGTACAATCGGATTACTTTTATCACGTCTGTACAACCTAGATGAAGGTCAAATTCTTCTCAATGGTCAGGATATCAGTGAGCTTGACCCATCAATAGTAAGAGAGCAAATTGGAGTCGTCTCGCAAGAACCCTTGCTCTTCTATGGTAGTATTACTGACAATATTCGATATGGAAGACCGAATGCAACTGATGAAGAAGTAGAAGAGGCGGCTAGAAAAGCTCATGTTACCAATTTTAGTGATACTTTACCAGAAGGTTTGGAGACACAAGTTGGTTCTAGAGGTACCCAATTGAGCGGTGGGCAGAAACAGAGAGTTGCAATTGCTCGAGTAATGCTCAAAGATCCGCCGCTGGTCATTTTGGACGAAGCAACAAGTGCATTAGATGCGAGGAGTGAATATCACATCAACCAAGCTTTAAAGACCATGACAGCGGGTAGAACCGTCATCTCAATCGCCCATAGACTCTCAACAGTGAAGGAGGCGGACAAGATTGCTGTACTGAAGTCAGGAAAGATTGTTGAACAAGGAAATTTCGATGAGCTGATAGAGAAGAAGGACGGTTCCTTTAGGAGATTGGTAGAACAACAACTCACAGGATAGGCAGGCGACTATTTCATATAACTACAAAATATACTCATACTTGTACATAATACTTTTCTTAGAGTTTGTATTCTTTATCATTCACTTCCTATCTCCTGGACGTTGGAAAATCGTTTCTACTTTCATATACTGGTAATGGTGCCGTGTTAAATCGAACCTTTTGTTGCTGTGGTACTATCGGATAAACACCGGAAGGATATGATCCAGCAAAACCTTGAGAGAAAGCATTTGATGTCTTTCCATATGGATGATTTGGCGGTAGACCTGCCATTTTCAAGGTTGCCATACGAGAGGATAGCGATGGAGAGTATTGCTGTCTTCTTGGTGGCATACCAAATTGGCCACCATCTACTGAGTAATGAAATTCTCGAGGCTGTTGAGCCATGAGTGGTTGTTGTTGATACAAGACTGGTTCGGACGCAACTCGTTGTGATAGCAGTGATGGTCTGATCATATTACTGCCAAAAGAAGGGTCGATTGGTGGATGATAGCCACTTTCACCTATTCCTGAATAATATTGAATCTGATGATTTGGAATTGTATGAGGTCGTGGCGGTGCAGCTGGATGATATTGTTCGTGAGGAGATGGAAGAGATGGATGTTGTTCGCCTCTACTCGAAGGAGATGCCGAGGAGGATAGAGACGGAAGCATCAGACTCGGTACAACTTTTCGTCTACCACTATCACCATTTCGTCTACTTCTTGGGTTTGATAGTGATCGATGATGACGACGGTCATAACTTCGTCGTTCAATTGATCGACTTCTTCGTCTTTCTGGCATACTATCATATGTTGAGAATGTATATGATGAACTCGTTGATGAGTCTGAGCTCTCGGCACGAAGAGAAGGCGGACGGCGTGGTGTTCGATGATGTGAAGGGCTGGGTGTCGAGAACTCCCTCTTTGACGTCCTTAGACTATGGCGGCGTATTCGCTTATCCAACGACCGTTGCAACTTATCCAAATAGGTTGATGTGGTAGTATGTGTATCAATCGTTGAACCACCATCATTTGAGTCAGACGAATCCTCGCTCTTTATACTACCACCCTTCTTCTTAGGTTTCTCCTTATCGTCGGTCTTGTTATCAAGACTGCTAAGTGTTGAACTCATTGACAAGTCATCTCTCTCCTTGTCCTTTGTTTTGATGTCTTGCTGAATATCCACTTTGATCTTGGAACCAGCAGTATTCTTAGCAATCAAGGAATCAGCAGTAGGATAACGATAACTATATTGTGAAGCGGATGCAACCGAGTAGTCGGTCGTCTCTCCTCCTCCTTCCTTCTTCTCCTTATCATGTCGAACATTGCGTTTCTTCAACATACCCGCCAATGCCTCTCGTGCTGTAGTTGCTGCCAACTCAGCTTCTTGATGTTTCCGTTGTGCATCAGCTTCTAATTGTGCTATACGTTTCGTTTGTAACTGGACAGAAGATGAGAGTGAAGCAAATGATGATGATTCCGATGGAGCTTGAGTAATCCTTTTAGAGCCCACTTCCTCGTCAGATGAGCATTCTTCAACAGTAACCACTTCAGTGCTTGTCTTCAAGTTGTTCATCTTGGGAGTAGTATTGGACATGTTGTTTAGAATCTTCTGAGACAACTTTGTTGACTCATCAAATGGTAGAATTACTCCCTCTTTACGGATACTTTGTAATGCCAACTCACGCTTCTCGTCATCGGGTACTACAGGTTGTGTCCATAACGTCTTCTTCCTTGTAATAGTTGCAGCAGGTGACATCTCATCATGTAGCTGTTGTTGTTTATGTTGCCGAATGTTGGCCGCTCTCAAACGTTGATGTAACTCATCAGATGTTTCTAAACCAACTAGTTTTGTTGACTTTACAAGACTTTGCGGGACAGTGCTGACTTCTTCCTCTTCTACTACTTTTGCAATACCAAAGACAGGTCTTTTGATACCTCCATTCAATTTTGGCAAGATGAATGATGAAGGAGATTCCAAAGCACTAACATTATCCAAAGTGGGCTGTTGTTTGACTGAAGTATCCTCGGCTCCTTCTATGCCATCCTCCTGGATAATACCAAGTTCGGTATCCAACTTGTTCTTTGTGGTAGAAACCTTTGATAATAATGCCTTTCGGCGTATCTCACTAAAGAAGTCATCCTTCTCAATATGTTGTCCTACTGATTCCTTTGGAGATGATACCGGAGATGCTTCAGGTGTAGTATATAGAGTTTGTGACACTTCATGTGTATCAACTCCTAAACCTCCAACCTTTCGTCTATCCTCACGTTGCTGAGGTTCACTTGATATGTTATTAATTGTCATACGCTTACGCTGTGAACCAGTGAGTGGTGACGATGAATACTTGGTGGCAGACTCCTCTGCATCTTTCTTGGCATTTTGGTATGTCAACTTCTTCATACTCTTTTTCGAATAACCATATCCATCACTCATGATAGATGGTGAGGTACTAACAGCATCTGCTACACTTGTTCCTCCATCTCCACTTCCCTCGGTTGATACTAAATCATTCAAAATGTTGTTTGTATCCTCGATAATCTGGGTAGAATCAAACTTTGCCGGAGTTGTGTCGTTGTTGTTTGGACTTGCTGTGTCTTTGGGTGACGAGCTGTCTTCGGCCTGTGTAGCACACTCCTTGTCCTCACTCTCCTCTTGTTGCAATTGCTCATGTCGATCAAGTTGTTGCTGCAATAGCAACTGCTGCTGTTGTTTCTTCTTAGCACTTGAGGCAGCACTCAACTCATCAATAGCTTCCAATAACTTTATACCCTTAATTCCCTTAGTCTTCTTCTTAGTTTGTTGTTGTTTCTGTTGTTGTTGTTCCAAAGCATTAATACGACGAGTTTCCATCTCCTTTACCAAATGTGGATAATTAATACTATTGAATGCAGGTAATGTTGGTACTGCATTACTATCTCTTGTATCATTACTATCATCCAACTGTTCAACGGAAGAAGAAGTACTATCCACATCACTTTTATAACTCTTATCTGAACTTTTACTTTCCCCGACAACAATTTCATTCTGTAATCCATCTTTAGTACACCATGTAATATCTAATTTAGCTTCAAGACTTTCATGTGTACCTAGTTGTCGTAATTCTATATCACCCTCTTGTGTTATTGATACTACACTTTTCTTATTCTGTTTCTTGGTTGGGTGATTATCATCCCTATCATCATCTAAAATTGAGCCCCGAATCTCACTTTCGTCGTCGTCATCATCACTCATGCTCCCAGCTGGTGTTATAGTAGTGGACTGTAACTGCTCAACACAAACTACACATTGGACAATACCACTATTACTACTTTGCATTAATGGTATGTTACAATCGGTACATTTATGATTAGTTGGCTTGTATCCCTGTAACATACGGAGTGCTAATATCTTGGTTGCATCGGCCTTGCGCTGTTTGCTGGAAGAGTTGGTGGTGGGGATGAATGAATCCTCGTCCGTCATGGAGGATAACATGCCCTGGATAGAGTGTTGTGCTGGTATGGTATTGGTCGCCATCATTAGATTGTCAAGTGTTGTCATGATTGCAATTGCAATGTATTGATATTATCAATTGCAATAAGGTATTTAGCAATAAGAGTATTATTAGCACATATTTATGTATGTGCTAGTGGCGTTGGGTCCGCATTGTAAAGTTGATTGAGTAGGTAATAGTAGCTTGAAGAGTGGCATCATGTCAATTTCAACCGACGAAAGGCACAAGAAAAAGGCTCGCTTAAAGGATACCTCACCTCTCTCCTTTATTTCATTCAGTTAGATACTCTTGCCAGTTATCACATCTATTACTCCTGAGTTTGAGCATACATATCTCAGGATGCCTCTTCTGTTTCAATAAGAGGGGTATCTATAAGATTTGTCGGCTTAAACATAGACATTTCATACCTACGTATTATAAACATATCAGTTGTTCAACATCTAATCTATCAACATTTAATCTTATTGTACCTATACATTCTATTCACACATGCTCATCTATTAGCATGACCCTGTACACTTTACAATCTCTCACACACTCACATCTCTCCACTGTTTTCTACTTTCGGCGTCTCTGTTTCATTTTCTTCTTCTTCTTCAAAAGCTTACGAGCCTCTCGTTTCTTCTCGGCCTCCTCTTCTGCAGTTGTATATTCATTGCAAAGCATAGCATCAACCATTACCACAGGAATACAGCAAGCACCAGAGATTCCAAGGACTAAATCATCCAACACGTCTTCGGCATTACAAGTGCCATTTGGTTCGTCATCCACCACACGATCACTTGTAACGACTGTACTTTCACGGGTATAGTCTGAAACATAACTCTCGCGACCTGAAATAAGACTCTCAGTTCCGTAGTATGAGGCCTTGTTTGTACTTTCATCATCATCATAGGAATTTAAATTCAGATTCTCACTACCATCGAGTGAGGCTGCATTATCAACGACTGTCTTCTTAAACTCCTCAAAGGTCTCTTGAGGCGAAGATGATCGAGGAGATGTTAGCAGTTCCTTGACAGGAGACTTTTGGGTAACCCTCTTCTTTGCTTTACTCATAGTAAGCTTCATGGGGCTAGTTCTGCCTGTGTTCAGTTTCATGGGGCTCGCCCTACCCTCTGCTTGTGCCATTTTACGCTTATCCTTCAAACGATGTGCTTCTTTCTTCGCATCCAAAGCATCTGACTCGGCACGATCAGCCTCTTGTTCCATCTCAGCCAGTTCAGTGGTAGCAAGTTCCAAATCAGACTCCAAGTCAGAAATCCTCTGTTGTAGCTCTCTACGCTTCGCTTTGTTCTTCTTCGAGGGGAAGTCCTTCTCCTTACGCTTAGCTTTCTTCAATGCCTTTTCTTCTTTAGCAAGTTTCTCTTCACTTGCTTCATTCTTGGAAGCTTGTTCTGCAAAAAGTTTGCCTGTGTTGTATTATGAAAGATATCAAAGTGAGTATAAATAGATAATGCAGACACTATACTTTCACAGAAACAACTCACGTTTATCGACTGACACTGCCTGTAGCTCTTTGTATTCTCGCACTGCATGCTCCAACTCTGCTTTGTCATCATCCTTCTTTGCAGCTCCAGTATCCTCACCGGCAGTAGTAGGAGGAGTAGGGGAAGTGCGATCAGATGATTTCATTAATCCCATACGGAGCTTCTTCATTGACTTTGTCTTAACTCTCTGCTTGTGTGCAGGTGGTTGTGGGGACTCTTCACTTGTCAAGGGAGTAGCATTCTCGACAACTTCCTTCCGTTCAATAGGAGAGGTATCCAACTCTGTATCCTCTGCTGCCTCCTCGATAATAGGAGACTTGGTTCTATTCTTCTTGTCCTTCTTCTTCTTCTGTTTCTTCGACTTTGATGATTGTGTTAATTTGATGGTAGCAAAAGAAGCTGATTGCTTAACTTCATCATCAAGAAGCTCAGTCCAACCTTCCTCTGGAGTAGTTTCACGAGGCTTGGCAGACTTGACACGGGTATCAGATCCTTCCTTAAAGTTGGCATGTAATTCAATACCTTGCTCTTTGAAGAATAAGCTTGGTGGTCCTGGGAATTCATCTTCCTTTGGTAGCTTTCGTGTCTCGGGCTCTTCATCTACACCTGTTACAGTGCCTTCAGCTACTTCTTGAAGACTCATCGACTCTGACTTGTCCAACTTAACATCCTCCTCTGCGGATACCATCGTCGAAGGCACTTGTAATTCAGTTTCATTCACCTTGTCAGACTCCTTCATATCAGGTTCGGCAGCAGCACTGTTATCAGCAGTTGCCTCCTCTGTCTTGGCAAGGCTGACACTATCAGACTTGGGTAGGGGAATGGTAGCAGGATCAACAGCCACAGTTTCCTCAGCTTGAGGACTATCCGTCTCGATACTTTTTGTGACTTCTTTTTCACCCAATGAAGGAACAGTATCCTCCTTCTTTTCCTCCTCAATTGGTTTCTCTTCAATTAATGTGTCCTCGATTGGTTTCTCCTCTACAGCCTTTTCTTCAGGCTTGGGCGATAAAGATCTGAGTCCAAACATGGAGGCGACAAACGAAGGAGCAGCAACTTCAGGGCCATCCGACTTCTCCTCAATTGGTTTATCCGCACTCTTCTCAGATGTTACAGATTTAACCTCGGGCTCGGTAGTAATAGCAGCCTTGGTAGGGCTAAGACCAAACATACTAGCCATAGTTTGAGCAACACTGGTTGTTCCTGAGGTTACACTTCCCTTACTATTGCTGCCTACACTTTGAGTAGCAATAGACTCTGTTGCATCAGTAGTGGTATCTTCTTCTTTTACTTCAGGTGCACTCTCCTCCTTCACAGAGTTAAGTGTAGTATCTTCAGCTACTACATCGGGAGTTTCACTTGGGGTAGTATCAGGTGTCTCGTTAATAATAACTTCTTCTTCTTCTCCTCCTTCCTCGCCAACTTCAATAATATCACCATTGATAATTTCAAGGTCAACACCTGGAGAACTCGACCTTGATTCTTCAGCGACTGATGTTGGTTTACCTTTCCCTTGACGGCCATAGAGTGTATCATAAGCATTAACTGCTGATGTTGGTGATACTGGAACAACATTAGTGGATGATTTAGTTCCCTTGGATGAAGACTTCTTCTTCATCTTCTTCTTGATCTTGCCAACCAACTTGCGCTTGGTTTTGCTAACTGCGGTACGGAGAGAGAATCTTGTACTCTTCTTCTTCTTCTTCTTGCCGTGCGTCTTGGGAGTAGCAGTCGACTTGGACGTAGTAGGTGGTAATGTATCAACCGTAGACGCGGTAGCAACATACTCGGCTTCATCTTGAGTCAATGTCTTTTCCAACTCTTGATATTCACTACTTTCATCTCCCTCATCATTCACCTCCTCCTTCTTTACTGCCTCACCAATATCTTCTTCCTGAGACGACTTGTTCTTATTAGTCAAATATTTAGTCAAATGACTAATCAATATCTCTTCCCGTCCTACATATTGTTCAATTAACTTTAATTGTTTCTTCTTTGAAAAGTTAATTTGATTGAATAATGATTGTAGCTGTTGTTCACCTGTTGTATCAGTTTGGTTATCCTCATTGAGTACCTCGCCACTGCTACCGATTTCAACAGAGGCATTTAGTAAATCAATATTGTTTTCTGTGAATATATCCTTCTTGATTGTTCCTTCTTCTACCGTGGATGGTGGGGTAGTTTCATCAATACTCTCTTCGGCAGCATGTGGTGCCTCCTCTTCCTTCTTCTTACTCGGTGTTAACATACTCATAATACCAGCGACGACTCCATTCTTATCACCTTCCGCTGCTGCTTTCATAGTCTCCTCCTCCTCTACCTTTTCAACAGCAGCAGATGTATCGTCACCCCATGGGATAGATGACTCTTCCTCCTCAACAACTTTAGACTCATCGTTACTGGCAGCAGGTGTATCCTTGCCGACACTACCTTCCTCCTCCTTACTCTTACTCTTGCTACTATTAATAAGCATAGTAACAGCCAAACTTTCCACCATGCCTTCCACAATACCATCCATAACTTCCTTCGATGGCATATTAGTTGTTGCTGTTGCTGTACTCTTCTCCTCCTCTTCAGCTGCCTCTTGTGTCTTGATTGATTTACTACTACTATCTAATGACAAAACTTCTTCTGTTTTGATACTACCACCACTTTCAGCACTGGTAGTAGTATTGATTAGGATGGAGGCTAGATTGTTAGTTTCAGTGTGCGCTAGACTATCGCTTGTTGTTGCCCCGGTATTATCCTCATCTTTTGTTGACGATGTGGTTGGTTCGGGGTGAGGAACAGGAGGCTGGGTGGTGGTATCATATCGATCAACTGTAGAGATGCTAGCAGTATCTTCACGAGGTGATGAAGCAGCGGCACAATCTACTACCCTTTCGGATAGAGGCTCTTCTCTTGACTCCTCTGCTACTGTGGTATCTTGTCTTGCCTCCTCTACAATTGGCATATTAGACTGACCATTGCCAACATTAGTAGTCTTAGCATCTAATGATAATTGTGTTTTAATTGATAATGTTGATGATGATTTTGATATTGTTGGTGGATTATCCATCAGTTCTAATGGTTGTTGATTGATTGTACTCATTTGTTGATTATTACTACTATTTGTAATTGATGTTTGTTTATTGCATTGGCATCTTTGTTCGAGTTGCAACAACTCTTCCGTCCTATGGTTCACTATATTGTTAGGTAGTAGTAGTAGTAATGAGGCGCAATTTGTCGGTGGTAATCTAATTTACATCACATGTAGTAACGCTTGAAAGAAAGAACTATCGAAAGCCTCGCTAGACGGTATCCTTGGTACGACCCCGTGATAGGGTTGCCCCAAACCCGCAGCTCCGGTCATTAAAGTCATATTATTTTCGTATTACTATGAGAGGATGTTTATATGCGGCGGATTAGTACTGATATAGGCTTATTATATGAAGAGATAACGCTCCGACAACAGTAATATAATAGGTGAAGTCGTCGGCAATTCAGTTGAGCGACCAAGATGAAATCATTGCAGCAAAAACTTGACGAAAACAACTCAAAGCAAAATAATTTGCATCAAAATAACAATATCGATATGAATGATCAACACTTAACTTCTGATATCTATCATCCAATAGATGGATATACTCATGACCAACATAAGCGACTATTACATAGAGTAGATGATACTATCATGATGGAAGATGAGCGACCGCAGCATCGTCATCGAAAGCTATACACTATAGAAAATCCTAGGAGTAATATTTTACAACAAAATCAACAAGATATGCCGACTAATGTTGTAGAACAACAACAGAATAATCAGGATATTGATAATATAATAAGTGATCAGCCAGTATCACAAAATGTTGAAGATGCAACAGCGTATCAACCAATAACATTAGATATGCAGTATCCCCGACATTTACAAAGAGATCAAGAACCAGATCAAGAAAGTGCTGCAATTGCGCAGGAACAGTTCGAAAAGAATGTACAAAGTATGTTCGGTATTGGTCAACAGCAGACTGAAACAGCCGATAATCAATATTATACCCAGCAATCTTATGATCCATTCGCTACTGACTCAAGTAGTACATTATCACAAGCATCACATGATGTAAACACATCCGCATTCTTAACTGCATTCTATGTGAATATAGTAGTATTCATAGTATTAATTGGTTGTTATGAGTTATTTCGAAAATGGTTCCCCAGTGTTTATTCACCCCGAACTACTGTTATTGGTATAAGCACAGCAGAACCATCATTGTCATCTAAACAACGGAATAGTGACAAAGGAGAAGAGAGTGATTCCGAACGAAGTTCAACAAGTTCACCATCGGGCTTGACTTCATTTAATGTTACCAAGTCAATAATATCCAATCGTGTGAATCATATAATTAATATGTCACAGCCATTATCTTGGATACCGGGAGTATGTCGAGCATCCTGGTCGACAGTTCGGAGTTCGGGTGGATTAGATTCGTACATGTTTCTACGATATGTTAGGTTATGCTTTCGTATAACATTTACATCGGCATTATGGGGATTAATCATTCTTTGGCCGGTATATGCCACAGCTGATGGGGGTGCTAATGGTTGGTACTTTCTAAGTATGGCAAACATTACACAGGAAAGTCGCTGTTTTATTTGACCTTAGTTTGCCTTTGTTTGATTGCCCATTACGACCATATGCACTAACAGAAGTTACTATCATCTCTCTTTCATCATTAACATCGTGATAACGCGCATCTTTCAGGGCTCGTCAAGGTTATGGATACCAACCATCTTTCAATGGTTACAAACTCTGTATGTTATATTCCTAATGAGTGAGGAATATAAACATTACTTGGAATGTCGTGTTGATTTCTTGGCACGCGGGGATGGTATGGTGACTAGTCAACAGCATATGTATTCATTGATGGTTGAGCGTATACCGCATGAGTTACGAAGTGATCGAGCACTATATGATTACTTCAATCGATTATTTCCACGGAAAGTATACAGTACAGCTGTAGTACTTAACTTGCCAGACTTGGAGAAGGAAAGTCAAAAGCGTAAAAGAGTACTGAGGAGGTTGGAAAAGAGCATGGTCAGTTTGGATGTTCGTGGTAGAAGACCTCGACATGTTGTTGGTAGGAAGAGATTGAGGTTTTGTGGTATTGAAACTAGTCCAATCTTTGCATCGTTTGGAGGGTAAGTCTTGTTCGTTTTGGTATCTCTATGTGCCTTAGATATACTAACTCATCGGTTCCTTACATATATCCCAAATATAATACAGGAAGAACACAGTTGACGATAACTCCGTGACCTCCGATCGTTTACCTGCACGCGGTGAGAAGGTAGATTCAATCAACTATTACAGTCGAGAACTCTCTGTAATGAATGAAAGGGTGGCTCGGATACAACATGACAAGATTGAGCTAGCACAAAAAGGTAACGACACTGCTAGAGCCTCACAGTGGATTTCACACGCTATTGATCGAGTATCGACGGTCGCCGAGTCAACACTACGACCAAATCAAGATGAAGATGGCTTGATTACAGGTTTTAGCTCCTCGTCAACTAGGAGAAAACCACTGCTACTCACCATACTTGATCGTATGGGTATTGACTTTATCTCTGGGGCTATCAACTATGTGCAGCAGAATATAGATGAGGTTGTTGATAGTGTTGTGGGTGTGACAATGAGTAGTACAGGATTCATTACTTTTAATGACTTATCGACTCTGGCTTGTGCAGTCAAGACGCCACTATTTCATCAGCCTGATGTACTAGTTGTGAAGATGGCACCCGAGCCACGGGATATCATTTGGGAGAACGCCCACGTCAACCTAGGTTGGTCAAAGGGACGTGAGTGGACGGCAAATGTACTGCTAGGATTAGGGGCTATACTCTGGTCTATCCCTGTCGCTTCCATTCAGGCTTTAGCGACTGCTGACCAACTTTCAACGGTGCCAGGCATGTCATGGGCTGCTTCTGGCGAAGTATCGCCATTTGTGAATGGCTACTTGCCTGTCGTGCTGCTGCTTACAATCATTTGTATTCTACCATTCATCTTTTACATGGTAGCACTTCATTACGAGGACAGAAAGACAAATTCTGATGTTCAGATATCAATCATTGGACGCTATTTCTATTATCAGGTGAGTATCTTTTGTTTTGATGTTCTGTATGTATATCTTGCCTGACTTGAGCCTCACTCTATGACTACTATTTCTTTCCTGCAGCTTGCCAATATCTTCATCACCGTTACTGCTGGTTCAATCCTTGACTCTCTTGGTGAGATTGTAGAGCATCCAAGTAACATTCTAGCAATATTGGGCAAGAGTCTACCAAATGTTGTAGGTTACTTTATCACATTCATCATGACGAAGATATTAGCTGGGCTGCCTATGATATTGCTTCGGATAGGTCCACTGTGTAGAATGGTCTTCATCAAGCTATTCTTTCATGAGAAGTACCTGACACAGAAAGAGATTAATGATGCGTACTATCCTCAAAAGTATAGCCAGTTGTGGTATGGATGGGAGTATCCAAATCTACTGCTTGTCATTACCATTTGCTTTGTCTACGCTTGCATTTCTCCCATTATTTTACCTGTTGGGGCAGCCTTCTTCCTTTGTTCTTGGTTGATTTACAAGAACCAAATCCTCCTAGTCTTCAATCCTACATATGAGAGTGGCGGTCTAATGTTTCCCATGGCTTGTCATCGTACTCTAATAGGTTTGGTATGTGGTCAGTTGACATTGATTGGTTATAGCATCATGAGGGAAGGATTCTACCAGGTAAGCTTTTATATTTGATGTACCTTTTTTGTTTGACCATGCAAGCACTGTACTGACAAGTGACCTCTCTCATCAAACACCCACCTATCTTTAGGCTTTAGTTATGTTCCCTTTAC
>Ga0214480_100815_pt1 | contig 15098 bp, 10 predicted proteins | sample M1_20Mar14CPVII9_3_FD_165042 | JGI IMG/M metagenome (GOLD analysis project Ga0214480, IMG submission 165042) | Marine eukaryotic communities from Monterey Bay, California, United States - M1_20Mar14CPVII9sort6BwellE17 | ecosystem: Environmental > Aquatic > Marine > Unclassified | place: USA... | reverse complement strand
GGTAGTGTGATGTTGATGTTGATAGCTCATGTTAGATGTATGTTGTTGCAAAGTAAAATGAATCTATCTGAATTTGTGTTGGGGATATTGCAATAAATAGATTAGTAGGCAGCTCTTACCCTATGGTATTGTACGTTGTTGCAACGAGTTGTGGCATTACCAATTGCTGTTCATCATGATGAGTAGTTATGGGCGATCGCAGACGTTGCTTGGCATCAAATCACTGATGATGTTGCAAGAAAAGGATACCGTATCCTTCTTCTCGAGTTAATATAAGAAGTCTATATATCAGTAACTCCAGATTTAGGATGTATTGTAACAATTTTATTCGTACTTTCTACACCAATATGATTCTATTTCAGCGTTCATGGTGCATGTTCGACAAGCGTCCTTCATCAAAAGTTGTCTCAAAGATATTTTTTGACTGATGCTCTCCTACCCTATTGCAATTAAGAGCTCATTAATCAATATAGTGCTCCTGATATTCAACGCCTCTTAACCATGAAACTTCAACTCTTTGCCTCTATTGCTTTGGTACTGCTCAATGCAGTGCCTGGTGTTGCTGTGAGTCGTAACCGTGATTTCAATGATAATTGATAATTGATACAATGATATCTTGTCTCGTACTAATGTCTCCTTCTGTCCTCTATCGCCCTCCACTCTCTACCCATCTATGATGTTTGTGCTTATTGATATATAGTCCGCCGAGACGGGTTCCTTACGAGGTCAAGTGGTCGATGAGTCCAATGAGTTAGTTGAATATGACTATGATAATGACTATGGCAATGATGATGGAACCGATGATGATAATGACTGGGACAATGATGGTGATGATGGAAATGATTTTGACAATGATGATGGAAATGATTTTGACAATGATGATGGCAATGACGATGGCAATGGTGATGGCGGACAAAGGTGTAACAGGGTAGGTTTTATATTTATGTATCTTTTTGTCGTCGTCCAACATGAATTTTTTATGTATGTTCTAATATTTCATTGGCATACCTACAATCTCAGGGTAAGGAATGTGGACCAGGAGTTCGTTGCAAGAAGGGCAGGTGTGTACCCAAGTCGGAGTTTGAGCTGTGGCTTGATAGCATGAAGGTTTGGTAGGATGTAAGTTCTCACTTCGTGGGGAGTTGTGATGGGTCGGGGAATACGATATCTACTCAGTATGTAGTTTGATAATCGGTAAACAGGTTTGAAAAAAAGGTGTAAAGAAGATGTCTCGAAGGTTTAGACAGTCTAAATCTAGCAAATACAGTCACTTTTGGACATCTAATTAGTACTAATCTCTTAGTCACCTCCTCCCGATACCTCCACCATCTGGCAAAGTCGTGCCGTCAAGCCTAATAGTTGAAGTAATGTTCCCACTCCATCAGCAATACGCATATGAGTAAATCCAATCTCCCGTAAGTATTCCAACTTCAATGCCTCGGGCATATCATAACTCTTGGCAACCTTGAATACTGTTCCAATAATATCACTACAACTATATCCCGTTTTATATAATGCATCAACCTCCTTAACTGCCGTGGCAGTATCTCCCTTGATACAACTATCCAATATCTTCCGAACAGTTGTCGGATGGGGTTGGTCACATACCTTGAATACATTTGTTTGGTTAACCAAGTCGAATCCACTAACAGTAGCCTGTAGATTATTCAATGCGTTACGCATATCACCCTCGGCTGTGAAGATAATAGCCTCCAATCCATCATTGGTATAACTAACCTCCTCTGCCTCACAAACATACCGTAATCGGTTCAAGATTTGTTCATCGGGTAATCGGCTGTAACGGAGGATGGCTGCCCTTGATTGGATTGGTTCAATGATTTTAGTTGAGATGTTACATGCCAATGCAAATCGGGTAGTATTGGAGTATATCTCCATAGTACGACGGAGAGCCTGTTGAGCGGAACTTGTCATGGAATCTGCCTCATCAAGGATGATAATTTTGTGTCTGATAATATATGAGAAACCAATAAACATTAGTTTTTCAATTCAATTCAATTCATATACCCTCTTCTAAAACTCCATGCTAAAACGCAATAACTAATCATCACTCACCTCCCCATTGGTAAATTAACTTTGTTCATTGCAAATCCCTTAATCTTATTCCTAACAACCTAAATATAACACGTTGAGCAATGACAGGTGTAATTTATGAGCATAAGATGTGCACCAAAATTTCTTAGTAAAGTATATACAAACACAAAAACTTACATCAATACCCCTCGAATCTGAGGCATTTAATTCCAATACACCATTGGAATATGCAGAACCAAGTAACTGCCTTGCCAATGCATGAACACTTGTGGTCTATATTAATAAGTGAAAGATGGTACACCACAAACATGAAAATTGTTAGCTCATAACTTTTATGACAACAAGCAATACCACATAGCATATATCATGAAGTCATATTTAATCAAACAATTAACAAACAACATATATAACATACCTTTCCCGTACCAGGAGGACCACACAATATCAAGTTTGGCATATTACCATCCTCAGCAATAGCCCTTAACCTAACGAGTGTATCCTCATTTCCTACGACGTCGTCAAGTACACGTGGACGATATTTCTCCACCCACGGCACCGCATACCCTCCTTTACCACCCTTCTTCTTATCGGTGGCTTTACGTTTGGTGCCTGCTGTCTCCATGGTTAGTATTATGATAAAGTAGTTCAGTAGAAGATATTTGTAGCAAATTTTATGAGAGTGTAGATGTCGTTTGATCGCCACTTCCGTTTTCCTGCTAATTGTATAATTTATTAGCTGGCTATTGTTACGCCTCTTCTAACTCAATACATTGCAAATAATACACTCTGATATTGTTTGTTGTCATCTATACCTCCCCTGATTTATATCTCACTGAATCTAAACTTTTGAGTACACACAAGGATAAAAAACACATCACACTTTTTTGACAAGGTACACCCACAATAATAATGTCAGACGATGAAGCATTCATAGGCAAGCCGGGACAGAAACATCCAACTCCGGTAAGTAGTAGGGAGTATTATTGTTTCTTTTTTACAATTTTATCTCATCATGATGCTGCTCTAACAACACCTACTGTTATTAGACACCTGGTAATGGAGACAGAGTGTTTTACGAAACACTTCTCAAACAACGTCCAGAGTCGGAAATGGCAAGGGAATGGTGTTTACAATATGGTATATTTGATGAAGAACGAGCCAAAAAAGAATACAAGGCCATGGAAAAAAGAAAGGCTAGTAGTAAGAGTCCAAAAAGAGAGAAGAGCAGTAGTACTAGTGATAAGAAGAAGAAGAAAAAGGTTAAGAAGGTATTGGATGATGTGGAATATGATGCGGGCATGGATGTTGGTAAGTCACATTGGTATTTTTTAGTTGTGTCATGGTTGTGTGTTTTGGTGTGCTTAATATGAAGACTCGGTGATTTGGTCACTTCATTTGAACTTAATTTTCCAATATTTGACACCTTTGCAAATCACACATACTAACACATATGTATGTTACAATCATCTCCATCGTCCAGGTGGTGGGGATGGTATTGGTATTGCAGGTTTATAAAAAGTGTGGATAGTATGCTGATATATTAGTGTGGATGGTATGCTGAGATACAATATGTATGGATTTAGTTTGCGACAAACTAAAATATCAAACTTTGAAGGATAGTTATGGTTAGATGTTGGGCAGGGGATAGTTAATCATGGACAAAAGGAAGTAGACGGGAAGAACATAAATAAATCACATTTATATATTGCAATCTACTTTTATTTACCTCTGTCTATTTATTTTATATCTGAGGTTATATTTACAGTGGTAAAGTATAAACTGAGATATTCCTTGTAGTATCCGCGACAAACAATGAATTGGGCAGTATGGTGTCCGATGCACGGTTGCATGTCATCCAATTTGTTTTATAACGGTGTCCAATCTTAAATAATACTCTTGGAGGACTTGGGGACAAATCATCGTCTTCGTTTTCTATCTTCTTCTCCTCCTTACTTTCTTCCTCATCTCGAGTAGGAGAGCTTAAATCTTGAGTGGGAGAGATGTTTAAGCCCTCCAATATCTTTTTCACAGTTTCCTCATCTTCTGCACCAAGCTTCTCATCTTCTGCATTAAGCTTTGCAGTTGACGTTGATAAACATTTGTCTAGATACAACGCAGGGTCAAGCGGAGCATCTCCCACCATATTAGCGCCCAAGTCCCAAAAGATAATATGACCATCATTCCCCGCCGATACCATTAATCGATCTTCAACCTCTCCACTCTTACGAACCTTGGCTGGTATACCTGAATATAACTCTCCACCCTGATGTTCACATATACCAAAATTAGGAAAACAAACAGATGCAACACTCCCATTATGTCCCTCGAAGACATCACATCCCAATCTACCAATTTCAACTAACCGACGTCCCTCGGCACGGAATATAATACATGACCCATCACCACATCCTGCGGTTAGTAACCGTCCCGATGCACTCCATGATAATGTTTGTACATATGGTGGATTGCATAGCTGAGCAGTATTGGCAGTTTCAGCTAATTTAATTGGAATTGAACATGTTGCCTTATTGGGTTTATTAATATCAAATAATTTCACAGTACAATCAGTACCGGCAGTGGCTATATATGTTTCATTATTTGATCTTGGTTGGAATATAGCACTGGATGTAATACCCATACTGTCCGGTTCTGCATGTGTTAATATCTTTGTAGGTTTATTCTTCTGTGGTTTACGTTCCCATTCATATTCATATCGATGATTTAAACTTTCAATGGTATGTACTTCACCACTATCATCTGCTGCTGATATGTAATACTTTCCAATACTGTTACTACTGTTACTACTTCTACTACTGTTATTACCAGTTTGTTTTGGATAGGAGAATGATAATTGATTAATTTCATCAGTACATTGAAAGTTATTAGTAAGATCAAAGTGTGGTCTGAGGTGTTTAATTACGGAAGATGGATTTGATACAGCCGTGGAGTGATGACGTAAATCATATCCATATACTTTATTGGATGTTGATGCGTATACTGTACAATCATTATTGTTTATTGACCATGAGTTGGTGTTGGTGTTATTATCACCATCCGCTTCTAATTTTTGTGATTCATTAATAGATGGATGGAAAGCAACTGGAAGATGAGCGTTTCACGATTTATGAAGAGAGAGATGATAGTAACTTCTGTTAGTGTATGCGGTATGAAGGCGATCAAATAATGCCAAATGAAGGCCAAATTTGTATCCAAATCACCACAAGACTTCATATTAAACACACATAAGATTTCATATCAATAAAACAATACTAACTTAGCGGACTTTCCTGAGACAACCTCATTCCGATCTACGGCATTAATACGTGGCAATTCCATACATATCGATGTTTTACGGGTACGTAAATCCCATAATCTAGCAGTACCATCCTCTGATCCACTTAATAATAAGTTTGGATTTTGATTGGTTGATGATGAATTTGTATTATTATTATTGTAGTATGAAAGACGCTCAGATGAATGAGCTAGGCATAGAACTGCCTTTTTATGGCCCTTAAGTGTACGCTTTTGGAGTTTGGGTGTATACTCCTTTGCGGTAGATATTGCCGTCATATCTTTCTTGTGATATTTGGTTGGTAGATAATAAGTTGTCAATTATGAGAGTAAGTTGCAAGGTTGTTCCGTAAATAGTTATATTTCTTACGATACCGCCTCAAACGATAGAGAGGTGTTGCGTGCGTCGTTGTGCATAGTCTCTCCAGCAAGCAAGGCAACCAGATAGTTAATGTTAGGTATGCTCTTAAACGGATCAGTGTGGTAACATTCATTTGATATGCTCATATCCACATATAGGCTAAAACTAGAGACATAGTATCCTTGACATAAACACATCTCATACACAAGTACACCAAACAGAGACACTTATGACTATGACTTATGATATTTGTTTTGCCTGACTTGACTTTAGAATCTACAGAATGCAAGGCCGGCAATTTTGAAGTAAGAACCACTTACAAGTCTGAATTCTACTAATAGGCTTTCTCCTCTGGTGATGCCAGCATTGGGCAATTCAAACTTTTGTGGTACGTGTATGCTGGTTTTTGTTTCGTGGTATCCCGTAATATTATGTGTTACATTCACACCTGATTGCATTTGAAAGTCAACTTCAAGCCTTGTATTTACAAAATTTGGCCCATAACTCTTCATTATCATTACTGTGACAAACTTAATGTCATGGGTGGCATCAATTTTTACTACAAAGTGAGCATCAGCTTCTTTTGCATACCATCCAGCCCTTGGTTGTTTTACAGGGTTCCCTTCTGCTTTCCACCCAACATTGGTAACTAATACTTCATTCATTTTTCTATCAACATCTACGGCATTAGTGACGGATGACATCCTGTTCACCATGAAGGCATATGAACACGGTGGCTCATTAATGACGGTGTTGTTTTCTGTGTATTTTATATCTTGACAAACTTCACTACTAGTATGGTTTGTGTATTCTTGTTGGCTGGATTCTTTTGGGCCTCTATTCACATAAGGTCTATTTTTGACACGGTCACATGTTTCTGTAAAAGCAAGGAGAAAATTGTAAAACACTGTCCATGCTGTACCGATATGCGATCCCTAAGCCATTTTATATGAGTATACAGAACTTGTTCCAAATCATTAAATCATGATAAACATCGTCTTACCATTGCTGGGTGTATACTTTGACCATCACCGGCAGTGATCGTGTTTAATATGTGAGGTTTGTCTAAGTTTTCTATCACTTTCTGCCTTATAACGTTAGAATGACTTATATCCATCAAGCCAAACCGTTCTGTGGTGTTGTGGATCATGGGTGACAAATCACTGACATTATTTTCTCCATGGTGTACCCCATGAAATTCCTCTACCATTACCACTAATGGTAGAACCTTATCACATCTTTGAAGATTTTGGGCGGCACGAACATACCCCGGAAAGTGCTCCTCATACACCTGCACTTTGTCAGCTTCTTGTACATCATTTGCAGCATGCTTTGAATTAAGAAAATGAACGAGTGTAAGATCTCTTGTGTGCAACATAACATAATTGAATGAGTAAACTTCATACTTACGGCCCATATGACAATATGGGGAAGTTGTTCTCGTATGTTATCGGCAAACAACTGGTATTCCAATAGAGTTTTTCCAACCTCACTATTTGCGCCCCCAACAGCAAGATTGGATACCTTCACTACTTCCTTTCCCTGGAATAGAACTTGGTTAAACAAGGCCTCTAATCTTGATGGCCACGCGCATATTCTATATTCATTCATCCAGCCAGGCTGTGGTAAACCGACATGATTAGTACCACATGCCATTCCTGAAGTTAGTGAGCCCCCAGTTACTAAAATGTGTAGTGAAGGTGAAGGCTTCCCTTTCTTCCCTTGATCTAAATACTTGACACGGCTTGAAATTATGTCTAAAACTTTCAATGTAGCATCCAAATTAGGAGACCTGATAGAAGATTTTAACATGTCATCAGTCTTGTAATGCATTTCAAATAATGTATCCAACCAATGTTTAAACTTGACATTGTTATTCTGTTGATCTTGGTACCAGGTTGTTGCATTGCTCACAGATGCATCTATTATTTCCTTTGAATATGTGTTCCATAATGTAGGTGCATCAGTAGTAAAAAAAATGTTTTCTAATTGACGGCATATGGAAGGAGTATGACATTTCAACTCTCTTGTATTGCTGTATGACCTCGTTCTTGCTGCATCTCTGATGAAGCACACCACAATCAAACAAGCAGTAATAACCACTCGGATGATGTTTATATTATTATTAGCAAATCGACTAATCATATCAACATAGATCGCTGTTTGATTACTAAAATTTTGATATACCGATGTAGTGTCCTATGTACGTTTTCTTCATATTGTCTCGAATGGTACAAGCCACAGGTAGTACTATCGCCATTATATTATTATTATTATCATCATCACCACATACAGTCGCAACACGGCTTCTCGAACCTTTCCGGTTGGTTAGTAGCTATGTAATATGTAGGGAAAGCAAGGTCAGCAATAAGAAATTATGAGAGTTGAATTTTGGTATCCTCTTTGTAGCTTAGTATGCGTGAGCATGAGTATGCCCGCGGCCCGCCGCCCGCCGCCCGCCAGTCGCCAACATTCTACAACATTCATGATCGATCCGATCCGCGTGTTATTGTATTCAATGATAGATGCTACTAATAGAGGGGTCAATGAGCTACAATCCAACTCCACTAATTCAATTTTAATGACCATTTATTGGTAGTATGAATCAACTACGTATGCGAAAAAAGGTAAAGACAAACAGTACAGTTGCAATAGAAAACAAAGTGACGACTTCTCATATACTTCAATAATAATATTGGTATCATACTAATAACCAATCTACAACAGGCATATACAAGAATGTCATCTCTTCAATATAATATCGAGGCAGAACTATCATCTGCAAAGAATCGTCTTGAAAATTTACAAAAGCAGCATCAACAACAGAATACTGTCGAGTCATCGTCTTCCAATAATACTGAGAGTTTAACACCAACTCAACAGTTATATCAACGTGCACTGAAAGCTAAAGATGATATGGAATACATCACATTAAACCAATCATTAATTGAGTTTATGAGTAGTAGTAATGTTGCAAATGGTAGTAACCAAAGTGATGGCAGTGATGTAGAAGAGTTGATAAAGGCCACAGAAATGTGTACCGCATTGGGATTATTACTAATACAGCACTCTTATAACCATCAACAACTCAATAATGAAGGAAGAAAATCTACAAAACTATACAATGAAACATTAAAGTGGTATACAAACTTATACAATACAACACGTACAAAGGCACAAATCTTTGCAGCTCAATTATATAAATCATCATCATCGGAATATCCATCTACTGAACAATCGTCTACAGTTATTAATGAAGCATTAGTTACATCAGGTTCAAGCTTAAATGGTAGTGGAAAATGTTTAGTTGAGTTACAGATTGTACATGATATTATTATGCATCTTCAATCTGATACTCAGGGGCAGCAGAGAGTTGAACTACCAACAACCTGGAGGTTAGATATAGTTGATGAATTATGCAAGCCTATTGCCAATCGGATTAAGTTCTTATTCTTGAATGAAGAGACTGGTATAATGTCATCATCATCAGGGCAGCAGCCTCAAGCAGGGAATGCTCAACAACAGCAGCAGTCTAAGATTGAACGCTTGCCTGAGTGGACTTTTAGATATTTAAGAGAAGTGATTGATAATCATGGTGTACTATCATTCGTTATGGAAGATGGAGTACAGCCGTTGATTGATACTGTTGTGAATACATTGATTCAACGTATTTTATTACTATCTACTACTGATACTGTTGATGATATGGATGACAACCAACAAACTCCTACAAAGGCACATGAGATAATACAACAACTTAAAGACCAATACTACTCTCATTCCACAACATACTTTCTCCGTGAAACATCAAGAATGGCAAGACATGTAATCCGATCTAAATCATTCTTCCAACATCCGGATGTTGTCGGATCTGAATGCCAAGATAGGAGTATAGTCTTGAAGGGTATTGAGCAATTGTTCTTGTTTGATACATTTATGGAAGATAAGATGAAGGACACTGGGGTGGGATATAGCGGAGTTAATATGAGTTTTTTACCAATACGAATGCTTGATACTTTCTTATCATCGAATGAGAGTCTATTCCGGTGGTGGTTGGATGAAGAACGAGATGGTATCATTGCCACATTGCATGAGTGTGGCTCATCTTCCCTTGCTTCATACCAAAATGATGAGGACATATTCACGTCTTCTATGGATATCGTTGATAAAGAAGAAGAGGGTGATAGCAGTTCAGTTGATCGACTATACCCGCCCATATCAGAATTATTTATTGCCCTACTACATTCTGCAAGGAGTAAATCAAACATGTTTATGAGTAATCATTCACGTCAAATGTACATTGGCAACGTGATCGCACAAGCATGCTCGGTATATTTAGACTTGGTACATGCCGAGGCAACACATTTACGTAAGCAATTACTTGCTCGTCCTCCAAGTACATCATCCTCAACATCAACAGGAGTACCAAGTGTAAATGTATTACGATCAACTACCAATCTACCCTCTGACAAACTGTTAACGTGCAATACAATGGAATGGTCGGCGTTGATTACAGGTACACATCTTGCTTCTCAGCTGCTCTTACAACCATCTTCGTCGTCGACCGATACCTTAGACGATAATAACATATTGGAAAAAGTTGGCGTGTCAATGCAACATCTTTGTAAGGCAATGGTCGATGACTACACGTCGGCTCTTGTTGAGACTATAATCATGGAGCGTGCCAAGCTTGCAACTTATATGATGAGAGCGCCATTCCTACTCTCGGATCCTCTTCCCGATTTACCAGAATTGCCACTCTCTGGGCCGGAAAGAAGAGGTCAGAGAAATAAGGATACAAGTAATGGGAGCAAGATATTAGCCTTAAGTCCTGACCTTAACGATTCAATGCATGTGGTGTCAGTGAGTATCAAGGCTTGTAATGAAGTAAAGGTTAAAGTTGGTAGTATGTTTCAAGTGGACGATAGCAGTACCAGCGGTGAAGTTGAGCCAAGTATAATGCTGTATCATGGTTGTCAGTCTATACACGATGCAATCAAATATGCGATTGGGCAAAAGCTCCTAGACATTGCACTCGATCCACAAGGAATGTGCCCGGAGATCTACCAAAGCGGCGCTCAACAGTTCCAGCACGATGTTAAGGCATTCAATCGTCTATTCAATACAAGACAACCCGACCAACAGCCCGGACCTATGGAGAGGGTAGTAACATCTGCTCGACTCATGTCATTAGAATCATCGCAAATACAATCTCTTCGAGAGACTTTCCGCTCATTAGTTGATGCAGATTCACCTATTCGAAATCTATTTGGACGAACAGTCGACGAATCGGGTGAGATGAATGAGCCGAGCAATAGTAGATTGGATGTGGATGATTTCTATGAAGACCAGAGATTGATCGACGAAGCGGGTAATATGTTGGAGGCAAAGGGGTTTAACGATTTGGCGTTAGAAGAGGCACTGTCTATTCTCAATCGTCGACTGTAAGGTAAGGCAATATAACATATATGTTGACTCTAATCATAACTAACTTCGTTAAACTGTATTACCACCACCCAACAAAAGTGATCCTAAGCTAATAATGGACATAGCAATCAAGCTAGGAATACCCTGACCAAGTATCACTGCAAATACATTAAGTGGCAACATTAATGAAGTGTTTTTGTTCACTTCTTTCTTGCCTTGCCATGAGCGAATCAATGTCTGAAGACTTGGCAGTGTGCAACAAAGTCCTATAATATGCATCACGGGTCCAGTTATACTTGTAGAAGTCCAAATACCACTACTTTGAAGAGCTGCTGCTGATCTGCTTGTACTTCTTCTTGTGTGGACAATACTATTCTTTGCCATCCTCTCAATCTTATCTAACCCTCTGACTCCGTGTCCGAATAGGAGAGGGTTGATCTTTTGATCATCTGTTCCAAAGAGCAAACTAAATTTCGACAATCCAAACCCTCGAAGGAATATAGCATAACACGTTGAGAGTGTAAACACTGCTAATGTTCCAGCCAAGAGTGGCACATACCAATTTGATTTTGATAGACTGGACAGAACAAGTCCTTTACTCTTCTTTGACTTGGTCGATGTTACTTGGTATGTCGTCTTTCCTCCACTTATACCTTCCCCTTCCAACAGAAGAAGTATTGGAGAGCATAGTATTGTACCTAAAACTGATGCCGGAATTCCAGCGACAGATGTAGTACCAACTACTCCAACACCAGCCACACCATACCTACCATACACTACAATGATTGCACATAACCATGAAATGACACAACTCATATTGCCATATCCTCGAGTTGTTGAGTTCTTCTCTTTCCTCAAGCGAACCATTATACAAAAGGCTCCAGCAAGTAGACCACACACTGATAGATAAGTGGATGCCCAACCACCAATACCAAAGGGACGTGCATGTGCTGACAATGAAACACTTGAAATGACAAAGAAGACAGGAAAGGCAACTCCAGCCCAGATATTGGCAATCTGTTCCACCTCAGAAAATTCAGAACACTCTAAAAAGTATCCCATAATCGACGCAACTGTACCAAGACAACTCATTGCCATACAAGAGAATGTTGTAACAAATATCGGTATGAATATATCATTGCTCATAGTCTGTCGGGTAATAAACCATGATATACCACATCCAAACATGAGACCAAAGATCATCAATCGGAGTAAGTGGCGTGTGTCCCTTCTGCCTGACGAGTCTTTAATCTCTTTTAATTCGAGTGGCCCCAACATGGCCAGAAGGATTGCCAGGAATGCAGAAACTAATCCCCATCCACCCGTGGCTGTATCATCTTCATCTACATCCAAACTTGAGATTGATTGAAAGGTATCGAGTGACGACGTCGTAGCACTTGGGAAAGCCGTCGAAGCAAATGATACAAACAATCCCAATATAAACGTTAACGCCGATACTTTACGCCATACCTCGCCCCCACCATCGGGTAAGAAGTGATTAATCATTGACAAAACTGATACACCCCAAAGTGATGCCGAGTAACCAATAATCTCTAGTAACTTGGGTTGTTGATATTCCTCGTCACTTCCGTCTCCTGTTAATAGACCAACTAATGGTTCAATAACCCACTTGACAGAAGATATAATTACACTTGGTAGCAATATTGCACAGTATATAACTACAATTAAGGATGCATGATCCTTTGTTGGTAATCCATTCATTAATGTACTAGGCTTGGCACTTGCATCCATGCTCTTACGCCTCGTTGATGATATTTTGGTATGTACTGGTTCTAACAAGTATGGAAAACAAATGATCGTTATTAATAATGATGCTATACTCCAACGGAGGTAGAGTAATGCAAGTGATGACGAGCTACTTGATGATTCGTTGATAAGTACTGCAAGCATTTTACCAAGAGATATCGATACAGTAACAATCGTACTACCATCCTTGACAAGTTTCTGTCGCTTTACATGCGAAGTGATACCCAGCATTAATAATCCAGTAACATAAACTAAGTTTGATGTATACACACTCACTCGTCCAATTTCATAGGAATCTCTTGAATATAATGGCATTGGTTTATTCAATAGTGCATATTCCATAATTACCAATAGTAAACTATATGTTGCTAAGCATATACCAATAACATCATATTGTTTCATAACTTTGGATGCATACCCGCCCGGTGCTCTATATATCAATCCAATTATTAATACCAGGTACATACCACAATACAATCCTATATCTGCAAATTTCTTCAATACTACTATTCCATTACTACTACCGGGTAATAAAGTAACATATTCCGTTAAAAACGTTAATCGATAAATAATAACAACGGTACCAAAAGTAAATATAACAAAGCATGTTAATATTGCATATCGTAATTGTTTCGTTATAATCCATAACGCAACACTTTCAACTAATAACATTGGTCCTGGTAAATATTGTAACTTTGGATTCACACTAAGTGAATAGAATATAGATGTTAGTGCCAATAATAATTGGAAGGTATCCTCGTGATATTCACCAAGTAGATATTCATTCGTTGTAGTATTAGTACGACGATAGAACCAATAACTAATATAACTAAATGTACTACCAACACTTAACCAAAAGTTACATTTGAATATACTAATTATAGTATTATGATCATTAATAATGTATGAAATGTGTATACATATTGGTACAATGTATTGATATTGGAATGTTAGGATTGTTATTGAAGATATTATTATTAGTGATGTTAATGGTATGCCATATCCTGAACTTGTTGGAGTGTTAGATGTTGGTTGTAAGAAAGTTGGCAATGATAACTTCCAATAATCATTAATTAATCCCTTTGATACTATTAAATAATGTAATAGATATGGTATAGTCATAACCAATATGAAATCATATATTGAATCATCAGTAAATGATAATCGTTGATGATATAATGCATAGTGTATCAATGGTGGCAAGAATACTAACAGGTAGGATAAATATCGTCCTTCACTTTGAATTATATAATTGCTTTGTTGTTGTTGAGTCTTTTTCTTCTTTTTTGATTCATCATAATCATCCAATTGTAATTGCTGTCCATCTTTTGTATCATTGCGACTAATTATGATTGAAGAAGAAGGCAATAATCCAACCAAGTAAATACCAAACAATAAATGTATAACAAAGTAATATGGTATTAACTTTGCTTTACTATCCAAACTTCCATAACTTCCACTACTGTTGTTATTACTACCAAACAATAAATAACCAAAGTAAGCAATAATAACTGAACTAACAATTGGTAAAGTAGATACTAACATTCGTTCCAACATTAACATTAGATTTTTTGGTGCAGTGGTAGTTTTGAGTGATTTGAATTGTAATGTACTCCAAATTGATGTATTGAATAATAGTAGTATGTACATACTGCATTTTAGTAATAGGAATGATACCTCTGCCAAACTACTCGAGTTTGATGATATGGCGGTATACTCTCCTTCTTCTCTACCGTTATTGTCTTGTTGTTTTTCCACAGTAACAGCAGACTGCGAGTAGTCACCACTTAAAAATAATATATCATAAACAATTACAATACATAATAATAACCAAGAGATCCATATTGCTAATAGTGTATAGTAACTTCCTCCTTTCTTCCCAGGATTGTAATTTAGGGGTGTTCCATTGTAACCAGTTAGCGGGGCAGTGCCTTGACCAAAGTTACATAAATCAAATGAATAAATAACTAAAAAACAACATAGTACTAATATTATTGGTATTGATGTTGATACCTCTTTTAATAATAATAGTAATGTTGATGGTAGAATTAATATTGCAATGTGCTTGTTATTATTATTATTATTGTGGGCTGATTGTGATGATGATGATATGTGTGGTGAAGAAAGAGAGTGAGTGGTAGGTTTTATTCGGCCTTCGAATAATGGATTATTCATCATTTACAGGAATAATTTTCTATAT
>Ga0214480_100812_pt1 | contig 15111 bp, 12 predicted proteins | sample M1_20Mar14CPVII9_3_FD_165042 | JGI IMG/M metagenome (GOLD analysis project Ga0214480, IMG submission 165042) | Marine eukaryotic communities from Monterey Bay, California, United States - M1_20Mar14CPVII9sort6BwellE17 | ecosystem: Environmental > Aquatic > Marine > Unclassified | place: USA... | reverse complement strand
GGGGGGGGGGGGGGGGGGGGGGGCGGCGGCCGGGGGGAGACAAAGATTTGGTATCTTTTTATTCAAGTAAAAAATCTATTTCGATGTCAAATACAGTAGGGAGGTACATAGCTCGTTGTAATAGTCGGTGATAATAGACGATCTAATATACAATTATACCCCATCCATTGTCCTCGAGAAAGTAATAGCAAGTTAGTGGCAGCGGTGTCCTTCTATAATATCAGCGGTCAATAGTATCTAAGTTTCAGAAACAGAGTATATCTTGACGAAGAATAAATATGATTATCAGATACATTATCCTTTCGACTCTACTTATTGCTAGTAGCAATGTACAAGCATTCAGTTCTACTAACAACGAAGCATTTCAACGAGCGTTACTAGCTGAGAGATTAAAGAGTAATAATGCCAAAGTTAGTAGCGCAGTCAACCCATTAGATGAAACATTTGATGATGACGAGTATTGTGGATTTGAATACTGTTGGAATGATGACACTGCCAATAGTGATCCATTTTCATTTGTTGTACCAGTATTAGGTGATTTGCATATTGATCCAAGAAAGATGGAAGATTATGAAACCGGAAGAGAACATATCAAACGAGTTATAACTAAAGCCAAACAGTCAATTGGAGAACGTGAAGATAATGACGGAGTTGCAATTGTAAGCTTGGGAGATTTGGGTGAATCAAAGAACTGCGATCATAATGAGGACAATCCTTTCGAGTTGTTTGCTGGTACCACACAATGTCACGAATTGGCAGCCGACTTTTTAAGTAGCTTTGATGTTCCGTATGAGGTTATTGGAGGCAATCATGATTTGGAGGGGATTGATGAGTTTGATACTGATTCAAAGAATCTACGGCGTTTCTTAACTGCACATGGGAAGCCAACTCCACAGTTTTGTAGACAGGTTGCAGAGAAAACATTATTAGTTGGATTGTGTAGTACTATATTTAGGGATGCAAAGTAGTGAGTATAACTTTTTGCTCACATCTTATGCACAAAACTTTATACTCACATCTTATGTCTCTACTCTCTACAGTACAAGTCATGAGGTTATTATCGATGATGAACAGATTAGATGGTTTGAGGATTTGGTAAAGAGTAAACCAGCTGACGAAGGGTGGCGTGTTTTTGTCTTCTCTCATGCACCGCCTAATGGAAGCGGTATCCGAATCATTCAAGAGAATCATGTAGTGAATGGTTGTTGTTGGTTAAACCATAGTGATGAGAAGAATTGTCGAAAGTTTATTGAAATTGTAAGGGAGCATCGCTCTATCAAAGGATGGTTCAGTGGCCATTTCCATTTAGGTCAAGATTATCAGGACAGCATTACCTTTCCAACCATCGATCCATCCGAGGGACCATATCCCAACCGTGGATCATGTGTCTTTGCTCAAACCTCTGTAATGCGCTCCGGAACCTCCCGAGATGGACGTCAACAATCTCGTTTGTTGCGGGGTACACAAGATGGCTTTGAGATATGCACAGTTGATCATAAAAATGATGGCAAAGTCCGAGTCGATGCTACGATTACATACCGAGATGATACACATGAGGTAGGAGTATATGCACATGAGGATAAGGCATATGATCACGACAACTACTTTAAGGTCTATCAACCACAATTTGATGATCATGGATATGTATGTGACACAGATGAGGAAGAGATGTGTCTTATAACTCCTGAAGGTGTCAAAGAGGATACAGTGGCCTGGTGGAAATTAAGTTGTGGACGGGTATTAGGGATTGTAAACGGGATGATGCTCGAATATGATAAATCTACATTGGCTCCATTAGGCTTGGTTGTATCCGGAGACATGTTAATTGGAAAGCAGGTTGCGATAGTTGACTCTGGATTAGAGGAATGTTTGATCAACTTTGAGGAAGATGGGATGGATGGTGCTGATTGTGCCGATGGAAGTGAGACTACCGATGATAGTCGAGAACAGGCTGTACTTGTATTTGACGATGACGGCGTAACAGTTGTGCAGCCAAACCCTGATGGATCATATTGGCGTAAGATTGTTAGGAATAAGATTGCAAGAATGAAGGAGAAACGGAGAGAGAAGGCGGCCATTGACTTTGCCCTTGAACTACTACCAGTTAAAAGTGAAGAGGAAGCCAAGGAGAAGATTGTTAGTACATGGGGACCATACAAATCAACTAGTGGTGTTGCCAAGAGTACCGATGTGCCGGGGCAGACGATTCCGACGAAGGTATATACAAGATGAGAAGGATAGTATGAATATGAGGTCAAAAGATCAATAAGAGCAGCATATGAGGGAAAATGTAATACACCTAGTGTTGCAGTGTAAAGATTAGACTAGGATAAGATAAAGAAATATGTGCGATATGCAATAGTGTTGATAGATATTCTAGGATGCTAGCAGGGGAGGACAGCGGAGAGTAGTATCTATTTCTACTGAGAAACGTTTTCTTCTTAAGAGAAAATGAAGAAAACAGAAAAATGACTCATAAAAAATTGAAAGCATCTGCTATGAGCTATTACATTACATACCCTCTTAGTACATGGCGGCGGCATGGCGAGATAGAGTATGAATATACCACAAGATAGGAGTAGTCCATTGGGCGTAGATGAACTCTCATCAGACGGCGGTCTGAGACGCCGTAAAATTGCAAAAGACAACAATGATAAACCAGCCCAACTATTCAAAGAACAACAACAATTAGCAAAACCAACAATATCATCCGGGGTAACATTCTACCCACCCTCCAATAAGTATTGGCGTATTAATCAAAAATGGTATGATTTTACTAATTTCATACATAAACATCCAGGTGGTGCAGAAGTATTATTACTATCCAGAGATAGATTTGAAGATTCTACATATATATTCGAAAGTCATCATTTAAATTATAAGAAAGTTAGAAAGATTATTGCAAAGTATGAGGTTGATGAAAGTGTAGTATTGAAGAATGGTGGTGTGTATGGTAGACCTAATAATACAAGTGATGCTGCCGGTAAACATACAGTACAGACAACACCTACATTATTAAATGATACAGCCTTCTATTCAGTAATGCGAACACGTGTACATGAATATTTAAAATCAATCGACCACAAAGACGGTGGTCCGACAATACAATGCAAAATCTACTTTTGGATTACATTCTTTGCATGGATATCTTCATTTATATGGTTAGTTCAATCGGCATCAATATTATCAGCAATAACAACTGGATTTACAGCAAGTTGGTTAGGTGCATTTGGACATAACTTTGTACATCAACCAAAGTATAAGTTTTGGGCATATCTGTCATTAGATACGATTGGTTTCGCTAGTGACGCTTGGTTCCGTGAACATAATTTACAACATCACATGTATACTAATACACCGTGGGATAATCACTTTGAGGGATCAGCGCCATGGTTAATTACCGATCCAACAATTGAACGTAACTTTATACAAAAGTATGTTATGCCATATATTAATCCAATATTACTTTCGTTTGGTTTGTATACCAATTATTTGATTAATATTATTGAGATATTGAAAGGTAATGATAAGTTTACTTTATGGAGATTATGTCTACCAATCGAAATTGGTATTATGATATATACACATGGAGCAGTTCGTGGTGGATTATTAATGTATCTGTCACATGCTATACTTGGTGTATATTACTTTACAATGGCATTAATGAATCATAATGCCGAACATTGTTTAAATGTCGAGAAGAGAAATGCAGCAAAAGATTGGGGTGAGGCACAGTTAATATCAAGTGCTGATTGGGGTGTGGGTATGTCGTTTTATACAGCTATTATATATCTATGGTTGAACTATCATACTGTACATCATTTATTTCCCTTGGTGGATTTTAGTCATCATCCAGCGATACAAACGATATTGATAAAGACTTGTGATGAATTTGAGTTAGAATACATTGTCAAGAGTCCTATTGAGATATATAAGGAAATGGTCAAGACGTTTAGTTCACCAACGTCTTTGATGCAGGAGATTCGTGTGTATGGTGGTGGTTTGTAATATAGATATTGTTTGTGTTTGTATGGGTTTGACGAGTTTGAGAATGATGTGTATGCGGTAGAAAAGTAGATTATTCACAATAAATAACATGTAAATAGAGGGATTGTCTAGACGCTTGACTACATATACATCTTGTTTATATATTCATTGAGCTGGCTTTGATTATGAGCTCGTTTAGTCGATTGGCGGTGGTCCTTTTTTATGAGACTTTGATGAAAAAATGACGAATGATTAATGATGAATAACAGATGACGAAGTGAGCTTACTGTGTGTGGTTTAAGTGTTGATAATATACCGCAGCTGGTAAACATATCATGCTCTCCAATTTCTCAACAATATGCCGTCACCAGCAGAGGCTGATATCTCAACGTGTTCTATCTAAGACAACACATAACACAAACCACACAACAACAATCAATGGTACACGTCATCGATATCTATCCAGCAATAGTAGCTCAAAGTCAACAAACACAACTAAATGGGCATTAGGAATAGTCGGTGGGGGTACCGTACTAACACTCGGAACAATAGCATATATAAACGATCATGTAGGTGGTTCAGAAGGATTACAACGTACAATCAATTTCTACTCGTTAGCAATACCAAAATACATTGAATATCGATATCATATGATACGAGAATCTCCTGATGAAGTTTGGGATAAGTTACATGAAGAAACTAGTAAGATGGGGCTTGATAAGATCATGGAGTTACAAGGGTTTTATGTAAAGAGGTAAGCTCTATAAGTGGTGTTTGTTTGTTCTGCGGTGCATATCATGTGTTCAATTTTGTGCATCACATGCTAACTAACGAACTCTTCAGTGGTCAAATGGCTGCAGCTAATATTGGTAATGCATTCCCATTGATATGGCAAGAAACAATGGCACCATTGCAAGATGAATGTCCAGTTAGACCCTTTAGTGTTGTTAAATCAATTATCGAATCAGAGTATGGAAAGAGTATGAATGAAGTATTTGCAAGCTTTGAGGAAACTCCTCTCGGTGCTGCTAGTATTGGTCAAGTCCATCGAGCAACACTAAAGGATGGAACTAATGTGGTGGTCAAAGTAATGTATCCAGGAGTAGAAGACGTCTTTCGTGGAGATGTTCGTACAATCAAAATGTTCTGTCAACTTGCCCAGCCGGTCCATGTCCCTCCATTAATTGAGATTGAAAAGCAATTCATGACTGAGTTTGATTATCGTAGAGAGAGTGAACAATTGGAAGAAGGGTGGTACAGTAGTTTGGGATGAACTGATACCAATCTCCACCGTGGCAGAAGAAAAGTCCATCTCCAAGAACACACCGCCACAGCAACAACAATATGTCAAGATTATCATGGAAAGTGGATTATGCATCTCTTCATCACTGTTATATCTCTCGTTGGTATCAATGCATGATAGTGGTAGTACCAAGAAGCAGAAGGAGGGATTGACAATAACAAATGAATTTCACTTTGTTAACAACACATTATATGAAACTACCTCTGGAAAGTATAATGAGTCATCACCTACATTTATTATTAAGTTGATGAAGAGTGTTGTATTACCTTGTATGATACATTCCCTTAATTCGACTGAAGTTGGCAGTAGTAGTGAAAAGAAAGGAGGAGATACATCTTTCAATGTTGATGCAGTACGACATGTCAAGAAGGCATTTCGTTTACTTTGGGATGGTGCACGACATGTTGAAGACATTATGAGCAGTAGTAGTACCAAGAATGAAAGTCAAGAGCTGTTAAGAATGTCCTGTTTAGAATTACAAAGCGAGGGTATACAGTTTATTACACAAGTGTTGAATATGATATATACCAAGTATCGCAGCTTATTAAGCAAGAAGAGTACATCATCGTCGTCTGGTGGTATTAAGGAGCTATACGCCTTGTTTGATAGGGCAGCAGCATCAGCAATGAAATCTGTTGGAATGTTTGAAAAGTCTACAAGTATCTTTACATCATCCAGCAACAATAAGTCAAGTGGTAACGAGTCGTCATTAATAAAGAAGAAGAAAAGTGCATTATTACATTTCCATCGTTTAGTTGGGGATGAACTTGATAGTGTTGCCGTAAATCTGTCATCGTCATCGATGCCTGCTTCATATTATGAATACTGTGTTTATAGATCAATACATCAATGGCGATTGACTTCGTCGATCGGTACTAAGAGGGTGCCAATCCTTGACAGCAGTAAACAAGCAAAGGGAAGTAGCAGCGAAAGTATCGAATCAACAGTTAGCTCCATGACATATTCGATAGTACAACTAGTTCTTGAGGCTCGTTATAGATTACAAAGCCATAATCACAAAGAGTTACCAAATGAGGAGGATTGTGAACATGTCATATCTACCTTTGAGTCGGTCATTATCAACAACACCAACTGTTCACCAACTTGCTTGAATAGATGTAGGTCTATGATAATGATGCTTAATCTACAGAGGGAGGCAACTGGCCTTATTACTGCCACACAACAACAATCATCACTGACTAGAAATGAATCATCTATCAACATACTGGCATCAGTACTCGGACAATGTCTTGCCCCACTCGAGTACAAGTTATCAAGATTAACAAAGGATCAATCTCGGAGTTTAAACTTTCGACTATCATATGCAGATTGTTGTGCCAAGTCGGCATCTCTCTATGATATAGCTGCAGCAATGCAGTCTGGTGGCGATGATGAAGGAAAAGGGTATACTAACAAAGCCGAATCACAGTTGAGTAACGCCTATGATATTTTAGTCAAGGAGCTTGGTCGGCTTGATAAGGAGAGTTTTGATAGGAAAGCCCCGTCTATAGTTGCAATTGAAATGTTTGCAAAGGTGAGTTTGAAAATACTGTGTCGATCAGTATCAAGATTATTATATCATGTGTATGCTCAATAAAGCTGCCAACCTCTTCTTTCTCAGGCTGCTACATTTGTTGGTAAACGAAGATTTGATAGAAAAGAGAGCCAGGCATCAATTCAACCTCTCATTTTGGCATCTGAAATCATGACAAAGGTGGCAATCAAGGCTGAGGGTAAAGAGCTATTTACTTTATATCAAACATCAAGTCGATTCATGTACCTATCATCCGCATTAGAGGCCAATAATAACAATGTCCAATCATGTGCCGCCCTTGCCATGGCAGCATGGTGTGCAATAGAGAGTCTAGTCATTTCATCAGATGAGGAACGTCCCGACTGTCCCGAGGGTGACTCTACAGCAGAAGAGATACTTCTCTTCCCAGATAGCACTGTCCTAAGTGTGAGATCAGAAGCAGATAGTGCCACTGATGTTCTATCTCCTATAATAAAAAGGCTGGTACGTGCCTACATTGAGTGCAAAAGTCAATCCAAGAAGAAATCATCTCAAGTTGATGACGATGACGGTTCACTTTCATCGACCATTAACAACACTTTATTGGGAAAAATCTTGTCTATAGCCACATCTTCAGCATCAGATGAGAGTGGTGTAACTGACATACGGTTATCAAAGCTATTACATTGTGCTGTTTGGAATCAAACGCGGTACGAGAACGAATTATCTGCATCTCAAACAGATGTTATCCGTGAGGTACTTAGATCAACAATGAAAATCATGAAGAGCAACCTCCCTAATGACGAGGATGATAAGCTATATTTTCACCTTATCGACGAGTTAAAAGTGTTCATACACGCTCAGACGAAAAGGCTTGGTGATGTTATTGATGCTGATTTGCTTCAAGTTATCTCATCATCTCTCCATATAACTTTCACATCGCACTTCATCGACTTGCGGCTCTTGTACTTTAACCGACATTCTTCATGGGTACTATGCAAGAGTCCAGTTACAAAGAAGAAGCGAGAATACAAGCTCCTCAAAGAGACTTGTCTTCAAATACAGCAAGCAGAGGAGAAGTTTGCTGATTCTTCCGATGGTCAAAATGATCAAGACCTTTGTTTCTTCACTCAATGGGCAGCTGTACAGCTCCACCATGCCATCCTTAAAGAGCATCTTTATCTTGCCAAACTATCCGAGGCAAGTGAGTCTAGCCGTGTCCAATATCGATCAAAACAAACCATAAACTACATTAAGACTCTGGAAACTTGCAGGTGAGTATGATACGTGGAAGAATAAACTCTATTCATATATACCTAAAAGTTTATGATTCTGATTCTTTGTGTATCTTCTTCAGGCTTGCCGTTGATCGGTTGTGTGAAGCTGAGGAGGAGGAAGTTTATTCTGCAGTTGTCGAATCATTGATATCCACATTGAAACGACTGCTCGGTTGGTTCACATATCATAGTGATACAGTTTCCGCCACAGAATGCTTCATCTTGCTTCAGAAAGTTTTCTCTTTTGTTGAACAAACAGAACACCCTCTTGATGTAGCTTCAAGCTTCCTTCTGGTTTCTGCCAAATTTGATGACATGGTGACTCTGTACAATGAACACATGGACGGAGTAGATGTTTCCAGTGACGATCCACAAGTGAACTCAATGTTACAATGTTTGAACCTTTTATCCCAAACAGTAAATCCAGATCGAAGCAGTGAACTGATTGTTGATCTAAATGGATCGCTGCACCAAGTATCTAGATGTATCGAGTCAGAAATGGAAGTAGAATCGGAAACCAATGATGAGGAAGAGTCGACATGCCCTAACGACATGATTCAGAAGCGATTATTCATAACGATGATGCTCATGCTTCACTCCAAGTTAAGCCTTGATGCAGGACGGCCTACTGAAGCAATCAAATATCTTGATTTGTGTCGTATTCAATGTAGAGAGCTAGGACGGTACATGCGCTCTGTGAAAAGCTATTCCAATAGCTTGTCTATGGATGACATTGCAATCCAAGTCGACGATATGCTAACGACATGCTATGAACAATCTGCTGTTGCCTTTTGCCTACTCGGAATCAGAAGAAAGGCCGAAGATTGTGCTTTGTTAGCTGTTCTGAAGCAGAAAGTTGTGACAACAGAAAAGTTTGTTCTCATCAATCTGCAAGATCTGATCAATTTGATTAGCCAATACCCTGGAAATGAGTCCATCCTTTGCCCTATTCGGTCGTTATTGAAAGTTAAAGCCCTCTCACTATCCGAAGACAAAATGGGTGACATTTCAGTTGACAGTATTGGGTGTGAAGTCCTTGATGGAGATGAGTTCATACACATGCTTTCCAAGTCAAAGAACATTCTAGCCTGTGAGTTTTCAAACTCTGTCTTACCAAGCCGTATCTTTCTCATGTCTTCTCAATCTCTCTCTTTTCTTTATCAGATGATGATTCGTTTAGCAGCTGTTTGCCATCTTATGCGGCTAAATCTCACACCTACATTACCCAGGTATATAAGCAACTAAAGAAATGCACAAGTCAAGAGGATGCTAATACACAAGTTCCATTAAGTTACTTTATAAGAAGAGTTGGTGCTGAATTGAAACTTCGAAGGTACCGCAACTCATCTGTTAACTCGATATCAACAATAATGACAGAAATTACAGCCTCAAAATATGGATCTGGTATTTGTAATGCTGAAGCTTACTACCGTTTGGGGTTGATTGAACTGAGGAAAGCAAGAGATAATGCAGAGCTTCAAACACTGTGGAATGATCATACAATCGACTCTGGTGAAGCAAGTCTCGGTCTGGGCGATTCCAACCTTCTCGAGGCAAGAAAGCTCTTTCATTATGCCATATCTGAAGCACCACCAGCCTCACACAACCTCACAAAAAATATATTGAGATGTCTTGCACTTGTGACGGGACCAAAAGATGGCCAGACTACGCCAGGCTTGACTGCAGCATCTCTGATACATATATCTGTTGGTGGTACATTCCGTAACATTGTGAGCGATGCATTCAAGGGAGGAAAAGTTCACGATTCTTTCCAGGCCTTTGATGACGAATCACTTGACCATGAGGCGAGAGTTCAAAGTGTTGGTCAATTACTATTGGATTCTGCTTCTTTATTACCAAGTAGTTGGAACATTGCAACAATAGTAACATGTCCTACTGGGGACTTATTGGTATCCTCTCTTCGTATTTCGACAAGTAGCAGTGGAGAAAAGACGGTTCATATTGAAACGTCTTGCATCTTTCCAGGCTCTTGTGAAAACAATAATGATGAAATTGGTATTCAGGGTGATGTTCTAACGCCTCTTGATCAGATAATAGAAAGGTCTCAAAAGCAATTGCATGGTATTACCGAAGAAGTTCAAGAGCAATTGAATGAGGAATCATCAAAACGGAAGTGGTGGAAGAAGAGACACTCCATTGATGAGGATCTTCAGTCACTTTTAAGGTATGCTGAAAAGGCATACTTTGGCCATGATCTTATAAGGCAACGGTTGATTCCAGATGAGTTGTTTGGGAGAAGCGAGACAATAAACAATTCTTATGGTAATGATGACGATGACAGTTCGGAATGCTCTGATTTAGGACCTTCCAAGTTGTTTGAGACTACAGATTGTGATGCTTCGGTAGCTATGGAATGTCTTAGTTTTGACAAGGAAAGTGAAAGATCAGAGCTCACAAAGCTAACAGTGGCTGTGATCAAGTCAAAGCTTACTACATTTGATATTGCCGAGAAGGATGTTAAAAAGATGCGCAAGACTGAGTTGATTGAGTTACTTTTATCAAAAATGGAAGATAGCTTCAACGGTAGTGAATTAGAAAAGGCAAGCACGAAACACATTGAATCTCCGAATGATGTAGAAGAAGGCCAATCATCAGAGGAGCCATGTACAATCCTCGTCCTTGATGAGCATTTACTGAGATTTCCCTTCGAAAGTATGGACATGATGTCGAACAAGGCAGTGACTCGTGTGCCTTGCCTCTCCTTTGTACTTGCAACTCTACTTGAAACGGAAGTTCTTCATTCATCAACTATACTAATGGCAGATCCAAGAAAGGTCAAATATGTACTGGATCCTGAATCTAATCTGGCTGAATCCGCGTCAACATTGGGCTCGGCTCTAAACTTACTTGCATCTAATAATGGATGGGCTTGGGAAGGAGTAGTAGGAGAAATGCCACCCTCCGAGTTCATGCAAGAGGCTTTGACAGAAGAGAATGGCTTGTACCTATACTGTGGCCATGGTGGAGGGGAGAAGGCTTACTCAAGATCTCAAGTAGAAGATTTAATGACGGAACGAGAAGATGGAATCCGAGGATGCCGAGCACCGGTAGTATTGATGGGATGTAGTAGTGGCAAACTCAAATCAGTCAATACCCCAAACGATCCTACTACTCGACAGCACGATAAGAAGATGCACTACGAGCCTGAGGGTATTGCCTTAAGTTATCTATATGCTGGTGCTCCCTGCGTCGTTGGTAACTTGTGGGACGTTACTGATCGAGACATTGATCGATACTGCCTCACATTGATGGAGGACTTTCTCCTACCATCTCAGGACAATGTCTCCATACAATCTCATAGCCTTGCAAAGTGTGTAGCCAAAGCAAGACGAGCATGTAAACTTCGATACATTGTTGGCAGTTCTCCTGTTTGCTATGGTGTGCCTGTGATTACTCCTTGACTGTAATTACTCCTGATAAGGCCATTTAATGACTCAGAGTGATGCAAGAGCGGTGGAACGGCACAACTCGGGTATGTGGCAGCCGAACCTCCACACAAGAGACTCAGATATACCTATTATCTTCATTCGAGCAGTACCCTAGAGCAATCTGCTCTAGGACACCAAGATGAAACTTGGATCACACCATAAGGCAGCGGAAGAGCACCCAACATTCATGGTTGAGTAGAAGGAGGTTATATTGCCAGCCAAGAGGCTAATCTAAGGTGACCGTTCTTCCACAACACTCAGTATGCTCTACCCAATATGGGCAAGTAGTATCCAGATTGAACACTCAAGTCAATGAGTTGGTTCCTATATTCAGTCTATGTCCGATGACACCGAGCATAAAGTCCACGAAGGAGTGATATGCGGGAGGCAAATAGGAATTGTCATCTTGGCACTGAATACGCCATTGTGCTATTACGGCTTTGCTTCTTCTTGTGGCTCTAGGTCAGAAGATTTTACTCGTTCATCACATCGTGGATAACCCCGGCGATAGCATGCGGATCAGGCAGTTTCGGTTTCCTCTACAAGTACTCCCTACGGCGACAGAGGTTTCCCAACATAAAGAAGGTACTCCTTAAGGCACTAAGATCATGCGTCGCAGGATTTTGTTTGTCTTAACTGACAGGAGTTATTTGTCTAAGGTCTTGCGGCACCGAAGTGACTTCCATGACCTTGGATGTTTTGGAAGGTCTTTACTGACCTTATAATAAAGTGGGGTGTCGATATTATCGTTATTCGTCCTTCGGCAGGATATATTAGATTTGAAGGCCTGGGGAGACCATATTGAGTAGTCAGACCATTTGACTATTTTGGTATTGGTATATTATTGGTGCTTTGATACCCGTCACGAGGGTTATCAACCCGAGGAGGGGCTGATGTCACTCATTCATTATGCTCATGAGGATGAGATTCCGCCCGAGGTAAGTTGCACAATGTATATTTATTAACTATATCTAACTCCAATCAACTCCGACATAAACCGATGTTCCGACTCAATATCTATCATATCTAACGTTTCAGCTAGCGAAGTAAGTTAAGACTGGATGTACTCTTGCTCCATAGCAAGACTCCAGTGGGATGAATGGATGGATGGATGAATGGAAGGATAAACTAGATGCAGGAAGGAACGAAGGTGGTGCCCCCTAAGGATGGGGTGGCTGGAGGGCTCAACAACGATCAACTCTTGCCTGAGTATCAACTAGACAATCTCCCACAGCGAACCAAAGGACGACAGAATCTTGAGATAGTAGTAGAAAGGTGGCTCGGTACCTTGGACATATTGGTAGAGGGTGAATGATTGGAAGAGACGCCTCCTGCCTTTTGGGACTCTCGGCTGGTGTCCACTCCGTAGTGGGCACTTCCAATTCACATATCTAGCATTTCAGCTAGTGAAGTAACTTATCCTCGGAGAAAGTCTTGAGGTAGAAGATGGGAGGTAAGTATCCATGGAAGGATGATACTCTTACTCAAGCTCATGAAGGAGTGAAGAAGTCTGGCTGTCTTCTAACTCTGCTGCTCTTCCTCCTTCTTCTAGTTGATGATACGGACCAATAGTGTCCGTCTAATGATGACTCAACTGCCTTGCATCGGCGTTGTTGCAGCTTCTTGGGGGACTGGATCGGCTCGGGAGTAGCCTCGGGGATGGCATTCGAGTCGACTAGTGGCTCATCCGCTTGTCCAAACTCAATATCTTCGGCCTCAGCATCTTTCTCAAGTTGAGAAGGCTGAGCTGTCTCGGAAGTATCAGATGAAGTAGTGGCTTCTTCCTTGATCTCTTCTGGCTCATCAACTTCCATGATGGGGAGAAGCTTGCACTTCCATGTCTTTAGGATACTTGTAATCTCAATTGGCTCGTTGACTTCAGGGATGGATGACAAGGCACATTCGGAGAGGATACTGATGAATTGAACCAACTCGAATGCAGGCTCAAGCTTGATAGGTCGGCTAAAGGAAGTAGTGATAGATGACTTCTTCTTCTTCTTGATGGGTATCGAGGGAGCAGATACAAGGGCTCGTACGGGAGCTTGAATGATTGGCAGACTTGTAACTGCAGTCAATTCACGTCGTCGGGCTAGATTGACAGCCTTCTTGTTCTTTCTTATGCTGGATAATGCTGACTGACGATCAGCACGGTTCTTCTTGGAGTTAATGGATTGCTTGAATACACGAAGCTTGGTGGCAACAATTACAGGCTTGGCCTCAGGCTTGATCTTCTCCTCGGTAGCAGTTGTCTTGATCTTGTCTTGATATAGACGCTTCCACAATGAAAGCTTGGCAGATGATGCTGTTGGTGGAACTCTGAATGCACATTGGATGGTAGTAGCGGCATGCTTCATTTCATTTTTCAACTCAACACAGGCATTGATGAAAACATCCAAGTCTTCAAGAGTAGCTGGATCAAGACAGCAATTGAAAGGTTGATGAAGTTGAGTAGCAAGTACACTTCTACCAGTACGATGAAGGATGTGGTTCGCCCATTTCTCAGCTTCTGTTTGGACTCGCTTCATCTCTTGCTTCGCAACCTTGCTTGTATGACGATAGCAATGGCTCATGTCTGCCATATACTTCTTAACATCTTGGTTGTTGTGTTGGGAGAAGTAATCATAGTAAACAGGCAATCCAACACTGACACGTCTTGATGTATTCTTCTCGTTGCTCTTGATACTCTTCAGAATGGAAGGAAGAGGTGCAGGTTGTAATGCGGAGGATGGAAGTGTGGTAAGGATATCCTCAAACTTGGCAACTTCTAGTCCGCTATGTTCTGAACATTCGTAGAATACATTTCGTTCAAAGATTAATCTTGATTCCTTATCAAATGCCTGTTTAGTTGTGTAGTTGAGGAGGAAGGAGAGAAGAAGGTTAGGTTGTGGCATGCCAGAGGTTGTTGTGTCATGAATGATATGTAAAGATTCACATAAAGATACTTACATATCCCAACGTCTCTTCAATAAACTCGGCTTGGTAAAACTGGATGAATCTTTGATGCAAAAGAATAGAATACTCAAAGTAGATTATGAGCAACTCATCCATCCACATCTGGTGACTGTACTTGGCATCGAAGAACTGTTCCACGGTAGCATTCACGGTAGTAGTATTATCGGCGGAGGTATCTTCATCATCGGCATCGGTGGTAGTAGTAGCATTCTTCTTCGAACTTGTAGTAGGGGTGACATCTGACGAATGGTGGCGGTGGATCATCTTGAATTCTTCGGAGATTTCTGTAAAAGTAGAGATAATAAGTGTAACGAGACAATACAAATATAAAATGGAAAAGCAAAACATAAAGACTTCGACGAAAGCATCAACAAAGGATGAGGTGCCCTTCATCCAAGAGGGAGTCGACATATCGACCAATAGGCGGGTGCTCTGGAGAGCACGGGAAGCAGTAAGGGATAGCTGGTAAAGGCTTTGGGGTATAAGTATCGAATGATATTATGATGTGTGTGAAAGTAGTGGTAGAGGCGGTATCACGTTTTCAACTGATTCGATACAAAAACACGCCAATTTACGAGAAAGAAGTGTATGTGTATCACTTCATTGTATATAGATTGAACTGTAGCAGGA
>Ga0214480_100811_pt1 | contig 15113 bp, 13 predicted proteins | sample M1_20Mar14CPVII9_3_FD_165042 | JGI IMG/M metagenome (GOLD analysis project Ga0214480, IMG submission 165042) | Marine eukaryotic communities from Monterey Bay, California, United States - M1_20Mar14CPVII9sort6BwellE17 | ecosystem: Environmental > Aquatic > Marine > Unclassified | place: USA... | reverse complement strand
ACCTACTTTCATTCAACTTTCGACACATATTTCTGATTTTTTTTTTCCCAGCATTGTTGAATAATTACCATATTATTATTACAAGTACCGATATACAATACAATACACCACAACTAACAACTACTACAATAAGTATAAGTATTAATGATGAGCGATACTGACAGCGACGACGAGAGTGTTGGATACACTCACGCTGACCATAAACAAGATGGAAATGATTCGTATAAGAAGAAAGATTATCGAGGGGCCATATCCCATTACACACTCGCTATCAATGCTGCAAAAGAGGAACAGGAAGAAGATAATGAGTTTGATCCTGAGGTATTGGCTTCTTACTATAACAACCGTGCAGCAGCTTATACAATGATATTAAACTACGAGGAGACGATATCAGATTGCAATGAGGCAATTAATCTTCATCCACAATCTCTCAAGCCATATATCCGTAAAGCCAAGGCTCAAATATCTTTAGGACAATTGGATGAAGCCCTCATGTCTCTTAATAAAGCTGCAATTCATGATCCTAATAATAGTACAATTATGTCACTCAAGAATGATGTCCAGAAATTAAAGGATCGAATGGTATTGGCAAGACAACTTCTTAATAAAACAGACTCTACTAGGGATTATCCTCCCTTCCCTTTACCTAATACTCGTGATGGAAAGCAGGCATTAAATCAACTGACAGTAGTAATGGCATCCTGTCCTGCCTGGAAATCAATTTTATTGGAGAAAACCCGAGCTCTACTCGCTACAGGGAGGTTTGATGAGGCATATGCATCTTCTACATCGCTGATACGAAGTAATCATCATAATAACTCGATGCTTCTGTTGTACCGAGCATATGCATTGCAACAAAGGGGAGATATTGATGATGGTGAGTTTATTTGTAAAGGATTTTTGTTTTTCTCCTTGTCGGGGGGGGGTGTATTGTAATAATTTGTAATACATACATATTATGATATGCACATCTCACTTGACTGTATCTTTTACACAGCTATGAAGCATTTGAAGCAAATCTTATCCGGGGACCCCGACAATAAGAGCGCATTTACATTCTTTAAGATATTGAAAGCACTAAGTAAGAAGAAGGCAGAAGCAGATGCTTATTATAAAAGTCGTAATTATGAGAAAGCAGTCGATGCGTACTCAGAGGCATTGTTACTAACTGGTTGTGTAGGACAGTATAAGGCCAAGGTATTATTCAACCGTGCATGTTGTGGTGTATTGTATTGTATATCGGTACTTGTAATAATAATATGGTAATTATTCAACAATGCTGGGAAAAAAAAAATCAGAAATATGTGTCGAAAGTTGAATGAAAGTAGGTAGTATATATAATAACCGGAGTGCTGACAACTGACGAAACGTTCTAAACTGATCCCGACCAACTGAAAATATATAGATATCGAATACTATTCCGCGCCTCAATTACTACTTTGTTGATTTTATTGGTGAATGGAGATACTGAATATTGAGGGACGCGACGGGGGAGAGGATACCACAAAGGATACCGTCAAATGCTTATGCAAAGACCGCCGAAAAGAAGTCAAAGAGAGAGAGAGAGAGAGAGAGAGAGAGAGAGAGAGAGAGAGTAGTCGTCCGAATGCAATTTCTAGCTTTAGGATAAGTCTGCAAGCGGACTATTTATGAAGCTCAATATTAGGGGGTATCAATATGTGGGATAAAAAGACTAAAAGGATACTAGAGTTATTGGTTGGTAAAGAGCTGTAAAGAGGAGTAGTGCTTGTGAGCTTAAGTCGAGTTAGTTTATGACTTGACAATCAAATTAATGGACCATCATTCGAATTCGTCATATTGTTTACTCTTGAAGGAGAGTATGTGGGGATTGAAGTTGTGGGTGAATCTGTGATAAAAGGCCATATAAACTCATTCTCTTTGCCTCGGCCAATTGCAGTTTCTTCTTTAAGTATATCCAAGTATAACGTTTCATATCCATCATATGTCAATGCTTTGTTGCAATCAGAACCATAACATGTCATGTTCATTGGTTGATTTGTTTGACCAATAGAAACAGTCGGCTCTATTTGAGTATCTTCATGCCACTCATTCCATGACGTGACCATCATTAATCGATTAGCAGATTCATCTGTCAAGTCTAACGATTTCTGAATACTTGTACGAAACAAACTTCCCTCTTCGCAAGCCTCACAAAGCTTACGTGACAATGCAGGATGATTCTTTTCGTGTCGAACTCCTCGATCATTATAACCAGGACTCACTGCCGGTATGAATGAACAATCGCCATGTCTCCGAGTCTCTTCTCTCCACTGTCTATTACGAGTAGCCAAGTTGTTTAGTCTGTTCATACCAGCATAGCCCGACGGCCTTCCTAAATTGCCAAAAATGTCGTAATTTGTGACGCCGTCGAGAAGATCAAAGGGTTCATACGTTCTGCCATTGCTTGGAGCACTACTCATTACCTGATCGCCTATAATGTACAAATCATGACCACCATTGTCCATTGCAGCTTGTCGCATTTGTCTGGTCACCAATTCTAATGTACCCTCTCTATAAAGTACTCGTGTCAAGTAGACAAACATTACGGGCCGCTCATTGATGCGGTAGTAGTTTGGATTATTAAAGTATGTGTTTGCAATGTACTCAACATCTTGATAGAAGACATCAGTAATGTTGTGTTTCAAACCTCGTTTAACTCTAGCATTGGTCTCGTACAGCAACGCAATTCTTGTTCCTGGTAGATCTTTATGTGGCAGGATAACATTCTTCAATGTTCTATCCTCCATGTAGTTTGGTCCCCACCAGCTAGAAGACAATACATGTTAGTTTTGCAATGATACAAATGAATACATATATTAGCAACCTAACTCTTACCTGTTTACCCACAGATTAACATTGGCATATCTACTCCATTTGAGATGGTATTCAATGACTTGTGTTTCAGTATCATCATACTCTCCGAGCAGCGGTAGTTGTGGCGGTTCCAAGTTTCTCCTCATGTAGCCTTCCCCATTATGAAAGTTGTTTGAATGCCAAGGATAATAGTAAACACCAATTGTATACTTATCACACCACAATCTCTTTCTTTCGCCTGGCAAGTTGGTGGTTGTTTCATCTTCAGTTGATCCACCAGTACCGAAGAAGACTACCCAGTTATTCTTAGTAAAGCACCCTTTAGTGGGATGGTCGCCAACAATAATTTCTATATCGTCGAACAATACTCCTTGGTTGTCGGCAAACTTTTGTTTACAATGTGTTGCGGTTTCGCATGCTACGGCATTATATGGTATCGACTCTGTCAATACAATACTTAGGAAGATAATCACTGCTATCAATAACATCATAGTAGATGTTAGTTGTTATAATGGTTTGTGTTGGGTGTTGAGTAGTGGTATATTCTTCATCTACTAATCACTATTTTGGCAGTCGGTGGTATCCTAAGAAACCTCTCCTTTGAGGTAGGAGTCTCCTACCCCTGCTTTATTGGGATGCTACATTACTAGTAGAGTAGTAGTTGCTACTAAGCAGCTTGAGTTGTGCAAATTCTTTAGTTTAGTTCTTAGCTTTAATTGTGCTCAATCCAGCAAATTGAGTCTTTACTACTCTTCTTCCACTCTTCGACATCCTTGGCAAATGTCTGTGAAACGATCAATGGCCAAACAATTGTAGCGTCGGCACTAACCTTGACTGGCTTCGCGGTAATACGAATCTTACCCCAACTAATAGCTTCATCTGGACTAGCACCACTATCACTTCCATCAAATTCATGTCCAGTGTTGATATATACTGAGTAGTCGGCTCCGTTCCGCATTAGGTTTGCATTACAAGTATGATGTTTCACTAGTCCGCCACCAAGTATGATTTGTCCGGTAGCATAACTTTGTACACTCAAATCATTAATACCACGAATATCTCTTGCAATATCTAACATAAAGCCAGGACGTTTGTATGAGTGAAAGAATATCATATCGCCAACACTTCCATCAGTTAATGCAGGACAGAAGACTGGTATGTTGTTCTTATATGCCCAATATAGTACACTTTCTTCATTATTGATTTCTTTACCAAGACGAGCAATAACTTCAGATGGTGTGAATGCAAATGGTTTTAGTGGTTCTGCGTCTTTGTCGTCATCTTTCCTGGCAGCAAATTCTCTAGCCTGCTCCATCCACTTGGCATCCTGTTCATCATGCATTTTTGTAATGAGCGGTGCCATCCAATCTTCAAACTTGCAATAGTTTTTGTTAGGTACTAACAGATTACCAATACGATTGATACCCTTCTTTCTAAGTTCTTTCCCCGATAACTTAAAGTCTCCCATGTATGTATGCTCAAAGCATTTAATAATATCTTCTTCGATACCACCAGCTGTTGTCACGATGACATCTACCATCTTGTTTTGAACCATGAATTTAATAACCTCACGTTGTCCACATGATATTTGATTTGATGTATACGCGAAGAATATCCTAGCACGTATATTGGCACGTAATTTAGGATCTTTCAATGCCTCATCATCTCCTTCTTTCCATGGTACATCTGATAATCTCCATTTTCTCATTCGTTCTACTTCTTTGATTGCCTCTCCTACATTGGTTGCTTGGAAGCCTGTTGATAGCATTGATTTCATTATTGCATCAATAGAGTTTGGTGATGTTTCAAAGTCATGTCCTTTGCATATTGGATGATCATCTGGCATCTGTAGAGAGTGTGAAATGTGTATGAGAGATATGTTTTGTTCAAAAGTTGAGCATATGATGTGCGCAAAGATATATCACTATAAACATAGCCGACTCTATACAAAAAACTTACCGATTCACTTTCTCCCAATACTGCAGATGCAGATACCGACGGAATATGAGGATTGGCACTCACGGCATTATCAGCCGAAAGTGGTTGATATGTCAGAATCTCATCAGTTTTGTCGGTATCATTTTGTTTTGATGTCATGGTATCTTATTATAGTCGATGTTTCGTATACTGCCGCCGACTAAAGAACTATAATATATATGTAAATAAAGAGCTGTAGTAGTTATTGATGTAATTGAAGGCGCCGCCAAGAACAAACTGAAACTGAATGATATATGGATGGTGGCGAAGATGATGGAAGGTAAAACTCAAACGGTACGAATAAATTAGCATTTTTATAAACTAACTTTATTTTTCTTGCTTACCGAAGTTGCTGTTGTTTCGTTGCATAGTTGGCCTTCTGCCTACATAGGAGGTTAAGAGGTTGTACTTAATAAAGGATGTACAATAAGTTTATGATTTGAACGCGCCGATCACTGTGTGTTCAATTGCAATAATATAAGCTGCAAACATTGCAACTACCATATCTACTACCTCAAATTAAGGAGATGCTCACCATATCATCATCTCATCGTAGAGTAATACGAAGATGGTTAATAAGAGGGTATGCGTTCACTGCAATATTGACCTATGGGATATATATGTTATCGTCTGAAAAACAACTCGCAAACATACTAAATGCTACATTTGATGTTGTCTCTAATCCAATTAGCCTCATTGATGGTGGTAATGATAGTATGAAAAGCAGTCAATATCACAAACACATATATTCAATAAAGAGTTACAACAATACTAACAATATCAGCAACAACAACAATATACGCATATCATTTCAATTACATGATCCAGAGAACAAGCCACTGCAAAATATATTCAATCCATATGTAACATGTCCATTAGGCAAGGTAATGGCAGGAAATAAACGAAGAAAGCTCGAAACTGGTGAAGTAAGATCAGGAGAGTTACCACCTACACTAAAACACGTCGACAATGTACATGACATGAATGGTCATATACGGAGTGGACGTGTATTGGATTTTACTGCATCAATTTCTATCACTGATTTGAAGATATTAATGATTGGTGACTCCGTAATGGTACAGCTAGCTCAAGCATTTGATGAATTGATAATAGATGAAAGTAATAGACAACATAGAAAGACTGTCTGGGATTCTTGGCCTGGGCATGATGGTGGAACAGTCACAGCTCCAACTCGAGGTGGAGGTGTAAGCGCATTATGGAGAATGACTGGCTTGTTATCGCAATCAAGGAAGGGCAAACCACCGGCGAATAGTGCTGGTGGTGGCTGGAGTGATAAGGAGATTAATGCACTGACATCGTTTTCCTACAATACTAGTAGTCAAGAAGGAAGTACGAGCAACAAAACAACAACAACAATTGGTAACTTTGATGTTGTAGTGCTAAGAGTAATGCATGGCTGGATAAAGGCTGATGAGATAACTCATGATCGCTTAGTGGAAGCTATTTCATTGTCTGGAGAGCTTCTTGGAGCAAAGACTGTTGTACTAATGACAGTACCATTTACAAACAATGTCTTGACTGAAGAAGAAATGGTAAAAGTATCTGCAATCAATGATGACATACGAAATATTGCAACATCATGGTCTTCAAGATCAGCATCATCAACTGGTGGTGTACATCGTGTTCAGGTTCTCGAGTATGGTACATTTTACAATCATATTATATGGAGCAATGCAAGACACCTTGGATATAATGTATCAAATCCACTAACGGCAACACAAGATGTATTTGATATAGAAGGACCATCTTTCCTCTTGGATAGATTACAAGACGGTCAAGCTTGGTCTCCCAGTATACCGATGGTGTGTAGTGACACTTCATCACTAGGTACAGATAGAAAGATTTGCAATAGGAACTATCTCTTTTTGGACGGTATGCACATATGTCCCGAGAGTTTAGCAAGTCGATATTCGGTTGGATTAGCATGTATAATTGGATGTGTTTACAATGAAAAAGAAGGAGATGATACAACTGCAGAAAACAAAGAGGATAGTATGAGAGAATGTGAACGAGAGTGCAATAAACAGTTCATGTCAGTAATGCCCGTGGAGGAAAGTTGGATTGATACAGATATAACATTAGCTTCTTTTGCGTGACGAAGAAACTACTCTAGCAACCCATCTACAAATAATATCTTTATTCATCTACCCTGCGCCTGTAGTACCTCCATCCCTCTATTAGGCGATTTATTCCCAAACGGCTCACCACTAAAAAGTGACAAGTACAAATCAAATCCTATCTGGCGTAGAATATTGTAGTATTGCAATACCTCTCAATAGTAAACCGTAGAGAAGTATAGAACAATAACAATGTCAAATCAACCAAATCCAACAAATTTAAATCAAGCAACAATCCGTCATCAACCAACATCAATAACATTTGGCGTATACACTGATGATGAAGTTCGACAGCGTAGTGTAACAGAGATTGTTAGTTCTGTTGCCTATGATGCATTACAGAATCCACTGCCTAGAGGATTGTATGATCCATTATTAGGTCCTCCGGATAGTAAAGGGTAAGTTCATGTATTGCAATTAGTGATATCATATGTATGTGCATATGATGTGCACGTGATGTGTTCATATCTTTCAACTAACATCCATCATCCATCAATTATATCATATACCCAATATCATACCATACAATATAACAGAGGAGAAACATCATGTATAACATGCGGTCAAATCCAATCCCTCTGTCCAGGACACTTTGGCCACATCGAACTATGCGTACCAGTAATGCATCCCCTCTTCTTTCCAAAACTATTAATGTTGATGAAAATGAAGTGTCTATCATGTCATAATTTTAGATTGGGTGTACGTCAAACACGTATATTCGTTACTAAATTACATTTAATTGATGTAGGACGTGTGAATGAGGCATTGGAATTAGATGATTTATTAGCTACCGTTATGAGTGGTGCAGGATGTGGAAGATTGGTGGAAGGTAAGGTTGGTGCCTCCAAAGCACAGGTAGCTGCCAATGGCGGCAAGGCTATTGATGAGATATTAGATAAAAAGTTAGCCTTGGGACCACCCCCTACATCATCAAATAATGGAGGTTTGACATCACATGAACGATCAGCTCGACGACAAACATTAAAAGCATTCCAAAGTGCATGTACAAAGTGTATCAAATGTGCAAATTGTTCAGCGTTCTCACCAAAGATACGTCATGATCAATTTAATAAAATGTTTCAAATACCATTAAGTGCCAAAGGTAAGAAGAGTAATTTGGGTAATAGGGTACGTATTCGTAGTGCGTGTAGTTTAGTTGGGGGTGGATTATATCCTGGTGCGGATAGTGAAGAGGAAGATGATGATTGGCCTGATTCGGAAGATGAGGTTATGGATGATGTTGAGGAAGAAGAGGATAGTAACGATGATGAAGGAGACGGCTTGATTAATGACGAGGCAGCTGAGGACAAACCATCGTCATCCAAGAAGAAAAGGAAGAAGACAAAGAATGGTGTTGAACAAAATGAGGAAAAGGATACAACTGTGATTGTTGACAAGGAAGCCAAGCAAGATAACTTTATGAACAATCTCGAGATTGAAGCACAGTGTCGACTAACTTGGGAGAAACAGCCATTGATATGTTCCAAGTTCTTTGGCTCGGCACATTCACCCGAGGTTGGTGAAGGAGGTGGGGGTATTCGTGATACCTTCCTTGATTCATCCTATGTTACCGATGACGAAGATAATGCACGTCGCAATAGGCCACGATCAGTATCCAACGCTGAACAAATCCAAGGTGGAGGCAAAGGCTACTCAATCTTCTTCCTTCGAGCTATTCCCGTACCTCCAAGTCGCTTCCGTCCTCCTGTCATTATGGGAAGTACAACTATTGAACACGCACAAAACTTTTACCTCTCAAGGGTATTGGAATTGAATGCTCAACTCCGAACGATGTTCAATGCTACACATGAGTTTAATAGGGAAGAGGGTGAGCTTAAGAGTGCTCTAGCCAATAGTCATGATGGCACCGATACGGCCCGACAACTTAAGAAGGTCCGTGATGATAAGGATAAGACACAAGCCAATCTGTTGCGTGTTTGGGTCGAGTTGCAAACTACGGTGAATTGCTTTATGGATTCAACGCGAGATCCAAAGAGTTCTGGTGGAAGTAATGCACCCAACGGTATACGTCAATTACTTGAGAAGAAGGAGGGTATCTTCAGGAAACACATGATGGGAAAGCGTGTGAATTATGCTTGTCGGTCGGTCATTTCTCCTGGAAAGTCCGCGTTAGTATTGTTTTATCATGTGAATCCAGTGTGTTCAATATGAAGACTCGATGATTGGATACTTCATTTGACCTTAGTTTGCCTTTGTCTGACTGCCTTTAAATCACATATACTAACAGAAGTTTCAATTTCTCTCTTTCAATCGCATCTTCCAGATCCATACATTGGTACTAATGAAATTGGTCTACCATTAGCATTTGCCAAGACACTTACCTTTCCTACACCGGTAACATCATTAAACATTGGTAAGATGCAGTCCTTAGTACGAAGAGGACCAGATGAGTATCCTGGAGCTGTTTGGGTTGAATTCCCTACAGGGAGAATCAACTTGAGTAAGATGCCTGCAAATCGACGAAATGCCATTGCTTCTAGATTATTAAGTAGTGGTAGTGGAGTGGGAGTTGTAACAGTAGGACGGCAGTTGGTTGATGGAGATATGGTGTTGATGAATCGACAGGTGAGAAGAATTACCGATGTATGATTTTACTGCAATTAGAAAGAAGAAGTTGATCCGATGATGAGATATTTTAGTCATGCACCACTCTGAATACATGACGATTATGACACACCTAATCGGGTGGACTGTATGTGTCTTGTTACTGAGTTTGATGGGCGTTGAAAAATGCTCTTTGGGCTTGGATTTAGGCATTGTCTGTTCGTACAGAGGATACACAACTTTCTACTTTCACTTGCCGTTTTCTTGTTGGTGATATGACTGACCTATCGATCTCCTATCCATCTCTCTTTTCACACTTAGCCTACATTGCATAAACCAGGTATCATGGCCCACAGAGTTCGTGTTTTGTTTAGTCCAACACAAAACACTCTTCGAATGCATTATGCTAACTGCAACACTTACAATGCAGATTATGATGGAGATGAAATGAATTGTAAGTCATGTTACAGTCTATACTTCATTTCTATTCTTACTGATTGATATCATCTAACCATATAATTCTTCATAGGTCACTTCCCCCAAAGCTACCTCGCCATGGCTGAGTCTCATGTCATCGCCTCAACAGATGAACAGTTCATTGTTCCCACTGATGGTTCACCCCTCCGTGGTCTTATTCAAGATCATGTTGATGCCGGTGTGAAGCTAACTCAAATGAATACATTCATTGAAAAGGAAGAGTATCAACAACTCCTCTTTGCGTCACTTGGAAGTCTCCCTGGTTTAGAGTTGCTTCGATCTGATGCCAACATTGAGCTTTTGCCACCCGCAATTCGTAAACCAAAGGAGCTGTGGACAGGAAAACAAGTCATCTCTACATTATTGAATCATTTACGAAAAGGTAATGATAGAGATGAAGACCCATCATTCAACTTTGAAGGTCTGTCTATGGAACGGAAGACTAAAACTCCAGCAACAGCATTTGGTGCATCCTACAATGAACACATGGTTATTGTTCGCGATGGAGAATTAGTTCAGGGTGTCCTTGATAAAGCTGCATTTGGTGCATCGGACTTTTCTCTTGTACATGCAGTGTATGAAGCATATGGTCCAAGTCGAGCTGGGCTGATTCTCAATGCATTGGGTCGGCTTTTTACTGCCTACATTCAATACTATTCGGGACATTCTTGCCGGATGGAGGATTTGATTTTAACACCCGAAGCTGACGCGAAGCGTCGTCAAATGGTCAAGGTATGATCTGATGTGGTCTGTGATGTGAAGGTTGATCTTGAACACTCTTGTATATACTCATTGTACCATAATCTTTTCTCCTTCTTTTTAAAACAGGAAACATACAGTATTGGATCTCGAGCGGCCAAGGCATGGGCCGACTCTGATGGAGGAAAGGTTGAAATTCCATCCCAAGCTGATAATCCCAAGGCTAAGCAACCACTGAAACCACACGAGAAAGCTGCTGTTGCTTCCAAGATTGGAAAGTTACTTTCAGGAGGTGACGGTAAAGAGAATGCAGCCGCACTTGATGGGTTCATGCAATCTCAGGTCAATCCATTGGCATCTGATATTATCAAACTGTGCTTACCTGATGGTTTAGCCGTGCCATTTCCAGAGAACACCTTTGGCCTAATGACCACTACTGGAGCCAAGGGATCAATGGTGAATCAGTCTCAAGTATCATGCTCTCTTGGTCAGCAAGCATTAGAAGGAAGACGCGTTCCAAGAATGAGTAGTGGCCGTACTTTACCTTCTTTTGCTCCCTATGATCCTAATCCTCGCGCAGATGGCTTCATTGCTGATCGATTCCTAACCGGAGTGAGGCCTCAAGAGTACTACTTCCATTGTATGGCAGGAAGAGAAGGTTTAGTTGATACCGCTGTTAAGACATCTCGATCTGGTTACCTACAGCGTTGTCTTGTGAAGCATCTTGAGGAGTTGAAGGTGTCCTATGATCATACTGTTCGTGATGGAGAAGGAGGGGTGGTGCAATTTCTCTACGGAGAAGACGGTATTGATCCAACAAAGGCTGCTCATTTAGATTGTGAGTCTAGAACATTTGAATTTCTTGCACGGAATCATGAATCTTTGAAGAAGCGCTACCCAGCACTTCCAGGATCTACACTCGATATTGCTGTTGCGGATGAGAAACGAGTCAAGGATTTAGAAAGTGGTAAGAATCTCTTTACTAAGGGAAGTATTGTCAGAGTACGAAAGTCTCGTATGGGTTCGGAATGGGTCAGAGGGGCTCTATTCCCAGGATGGTTTACGGCCATGATTACCAAGGTACATAAAGATGGTCAACACTTTGATATCAAGTATATTCATGATGGCAAAACAGTCAAGAAGGTACCAAAATATGTAAACTTCAACTACTGTGGATCGAAGGAAACACCCGCTGATGGATTGCAGTGTCAACTTATCAAGCCAAATGTCTCTGATCCAATTCTATCAGACACTAATTGGCGTGATAATGGTAGACATCGTATTGGACAATCAGGTGCATGTGTATCAGAACGAGTGGCTGGGCTAGCATCAAAGGCTATGAAAGACACTGGGGTCAAGACAGCAATTAAGAACTCTGGCCTGACAGAAGCACGCTTTGGAGAAATTGTTGCTGCCAAGTATAGTTCTGCTTTAGTAAGCCCAGGAGAGGCTGTGGGTTCCATTGCAGCTCAATCAATTGGAGAGCCTAGTACACAAATGACTCTTAATACATTCCATTTGGCTGGTGCAAGCAAAGCCAATGTCACGCTTGGTATTCCTCGATTGAGAGAGATCATCATGACAGCATCGAAAGAGTTGAAGACACCTACCATGTCAGTACCTCTACGATCAAGTGTTACTGATCGTGAGGCACTCCGTCTGACAAGAGAGTTCTCAAAGATCTCACTTATGGATCTTCTCGCATCTCATCAAGGAATTACAATTAAAGAGTCGTTGGAAGTTGGCGCAGGTACTACTTGGGATCGCTGTTACTACATTACACTAAAGCTTCATCCTGCTGAACGAATTATGGAGGCATTTGGCCTGAGGTTAGAAGATATTGCAGCCGTTGTCACCAAGGTCTTCTTCCCCAAGGTATCTCGAATAATGAAGGCTGAATTGAAACGCAATGCCGAAACAAACGGCAAATTGCCTACATCTTTCCAAGTAAGTGGTGGAGCATCATCTGAATTCATTGAATCGGATACTCCAGAAGATCCAGAGGAGAATGCCAAGACTTCTAAGAAGAAGAAGTTCAAAGCAGCCGAAGAGTATGATGAAGAAGTTATTGATGAGGAAGATGGTGTTGTTCGTAACCAAAAAGATAAGTCGGCATATGGTGATATGGATGATGAGGAGAAGGATATTAGTAAGGAGGCCGCTAATGTGTCAGGAAGTGATACAGAAGATGATGATTATGATGAAGCCATGAAGCCGCCAGCATCATCAGACGCTGAAGATGTTGTTACAAATTTAAACTCTGTCAGGATCAACAAGAGCAAGAATACACTAATCTTGAATCCTCTACGAGTTGATCCAGCATCCTGTCCTCTTCTAATGGTTGGGCTGGTAGAACAAGCTGCATCAGATACCATTGTTCGAGCTAGACCAAAGATTAATCAGGGATATGTCAACAACGAAGAAGGCCGTGGACGATGCCTCCAGACAGCAGGATGTAACTTTGAAGAAATATGGAGGTTGAGTGAAGATATTGTTGATCACAACAAGTTAGTTTCGAATCATATTTGGGGGATTCGATGTGCTTACGGAGTTGAGGCGGCACGAAATAGTATTGCAGATCAAATCAAGGGTGTGTTTGCAGTATATGGTATATCTGTGGATCCTCGACATTTGTCGTTGATTGCAGATTTCATGACCTATGATGGAGAGTATAAGCCAATGAATCGTATCGGTATGGCGGATATTAGCTCGACCTTTCTTCAAATGTCGTTTGAATCAACCTCTGTATTCATGGTAGATGCAGCAATGCACAAACGAAACGATCCAATGCAGAGTCCGTCAGCTAATATTGTCCTAGGACACACAATGCGTCATGGTACGGGTGCGTTTGAATGTGTTGCTGTTGCTCCTAAGGCTTAAGAGTAAAGTAATGTGTAGCTGTAGCTTAATTTACAAGTTTATACTCGACCATATCCTTTCTTTGACTTCCCACGAAAGCAGCACCAACAAGATGAAGCTTGAGCATTTATATCATCTTCTTCGTCAACCAACACCTCATTTTCTTCATCAGGAGTTTCCACATTTGTAGGATAATCATTCGTATCATCTAATGTGGATAGTGTTGATTCGCCTGTACTACCAGTTGCACCACCACCAAGCCGTGATGTGTCGCCCAATTGATATTGCAAATGTCTAATCTCATTTCTTAACATGCGATATTCATCATTGGATGGTTGCGTAGCACTGCATTCGGCAACGACTAAGGGAGGAGTATCTCGATTGAGCATATACATTTCATCACTCCTGTCTCTTTCTACTTGAAGACGTCTCTCCAAGCGTTGGATTTGGGATCTCAGTACATCAATTTCAGCATTCTTAAGGTGAATGATATCCGGGTCTGATGTATCAAGTCTTGAAGTGTTCGTTCTAGTGGCGGCACGCTCTAATCGTTCAACTTCCTTGACAAGACGTTCTTCTGCCTCGAGAGCTCTCTTCTTCCATTGTAGTGCTTCGGCTTCTTCGTCTTCATTCTGCTGTTGAGATATATGTTCCTCGCCTTCCCCCTTATAACTCTGGCTCGTCGTACTCTCATCTACTTTTTGTCTATCGTGATCTTGCTTTTCTTTCACACGTTGCAACTCGAAACTTGCTTCCTCTGCTCGCTGTCTTTCAGATCTGGCCCGTTCTTCTGCTTCTTGTACTCGTGACTTTAAGGTCTCAATCTGTGCCCATGCGTGCTTTGCCTTTGAGGTTGTAGTATCGTCACTCTCTTGGGTAGTATATGATTTTATGGGTGATAACTCGACATTCTGGAACATCTCTTGCGGTTTATCGGGTGTAGTCTCTGTTGATTTTGATATTGGTCTTATCTTCTTCTTTCTCTTAGTTTTAAATGATGCACTAGCACTTGGTTGTGTGCTACTGGAGATTGAATTTGACTCTATAGCATCATCATCTATGCTCTTATCTGTGGATACATCCATTAAAGAAAATCCAACAGATGAATATTCATCTTCCGAGTCAAAACTACTTGTATTCTTAGGTATTAGTAATGAGCGTTGTGATGATTGTTTCTTATGCAAATCATCATCCAATATAGACTTGTTATTACTACTGCCACTAGACTTTAATGAAGATGATAATGCAGATTTTCTTAGTTGATCTGCAAATACTGAACTGCCTATTGGTTTAATTTTGCCAGGCTGTGGCTTTATAGTATTGTTCTGTTGTTGTGATTTTGATACATTATCATGCATATGATGTGTCTCTTTTTCTTTTGCACGAGCCGCTAACTGTTCTGCAAAGCTCATGTTTATGGTATTATTAAATAACCTTAAATGATATTATACCTAGTATATGTTATGGCAGTTATAAGCAAGGTAATATATACCTTTGAGTATATTATATTGTACTGCAAAGCAAAGCAAGATCACGATAGACAAAAAGTAGATGAGAGTACGA
>Ga0214480_100810_pt1 | contig 15119 bp, 8 predicted proteins | sample M1_20Mar14CPVII9_3_FD_165042 | JGI IMG/M metagenome (GOLD analysis project Ga0214480, IMG submission 165042) | Marine eukaryotic communities from Monterey Bay, California, United States - M1_20Mar14CPVII9sort6BwellE17 | ecosystem: Environmental > Aquatic > Marine > Unclassified | place: USA... | reverse complement strand
CTTTGGTGTTTTTGCCTTTCGCAATGTCTATTAAACCATGTATGGCATCTATTTCGTCAGCTCTTAATTTTAGTAATGAATTACTCGTGTTTATCTTTTAGAATTAGATGCCCTATTGTATCTTAATGATTTAATTTGTTTGTACTGTGGCTTGTATGTGCTTGGCTAACTTCTGCTGCTCTTCCTGTTCTTCTTTCAATAGCTCGTTCTGTTTTTCAAGTATTTCTTTGTTATGTTGTCGTGTTGTTGGTAATGATGTATCTACTTTGTTTGTTACAACTGTTGACGCGTCAGGTAATGCCTTTTCCAATACTTTTCTACGATCTATAACTTCTAATCCCAATTCGTTTGGTACTTCGATACCTTGTAACAATTCATGTTGGTGCCATGTGTAGAAGCATTATACTTGCTGAAATGGTTGGAAAGTTCATCACAATCTTAACTTGCGTACTCTTCATAGACTCGAAGTACTCGAATCCAAACTTGACCTTCTCTCCATCCTCTATGATGCCAATACTACTTCATTTGATCCTACTTCGGAGGGAGATATACCGTCGAGAAGAGCTTGTTTACTAATCATTCGAAGTTTCTTCCGATTATAATGGATAACTAACCAAAATAAACGTAACTTTCGGGGAGGCCCTGGTTCGCCACTGACCAACCATGGTGCCTCTATTAGCCCCTATTCGTATAGGCCAACTAGGCGGCCAATTCCTCTAACAATAGAGGAGATTATTGATACTAGCCATTACTTTTTAGCCTGCAAATAGCGGCATATGATTTATCGCATTACGCCCATGATCTCCAATTAGCTGTTTTTACAGTTTTTTGTTAGCTCATGTGGTGGGATATATTATACAAACCGATTAGTACTCTCTCTGACAAGAGAGGCCATCCTCAAGGTTAAGGCGAAGGGAGGATTGGTATGGAGGAAGGGTAGGTGCGAGTAGTGGCGTCATAATATAAATTAAACCAATCGTACCACACCATCACTACCAGTTATTGCAACGATTATGCACCGATACGAGCAATTGGCCAAATACGTTCCGGCGTGTCCGTATTCTCAATTCCTTCTTACAGAACTGTGTCTGGTAATCGCGCCGGAGTGGTATACCAAATGTCACAACTCAAGTGACGCGTGTTGTGTCGTCTATCTTGCTTTCCCATAGATTTGCGATACTTGCCCTGCAACACGTGTCCACCCCCAGGGTCCGATACCTTAGGCAACGTATCCTTCCCTTTAAGGTCTATCCTTATAAACTCTTGCTTTAATAGTACCCGCCTTATCCCTGCTGCATGTAGCTGACCCACCTATTCCAAAGCATGTATTTCCCCACTTTCGGTCCGTCTTGCAACAGCTGTCTCCAGACCTTCTGTTGTACTGCATGGGCTCATGAGTACTATATTCCTCTGACTTTCGTACCGGCAAATACGACTGTTGAGAAGATTATAAGACTTGTGTTGCAGCACTTAAAGTGTAGAATATGTGTTGGGTGCAGAGAGGCAGTGCAGACAGTCCTGCTAGGAGCCATCAATAGCATTACAGCTGGAGCGCCTTGAAGATGGCCAGTATCTCCACTAGCCTTGCTCAGGATTACAGAGTGGTATCTCCCTAGGGGGTACCGGAGGTACTGTATGATCTATCCTATACCAGTGTGGAATATTAATGCCTATGCTACATAGGCTGCTGCACCAACCAACAACCCCCCCTTCTTAGGCCGACATAGTCCGGAGCATATAGACTACACACTACACACACCATCAACGAAATCAAACTACCGGTGCATAAACTGAAAGATCTACAAACACGGCAACAGCGGTCTGCAATAATAATAAATGCAATGGAACCGCACTCCACAGCTGGAGCTACAAAGCGAGCAGTTAAGATACTCGATGCTAAGTATGAAGCCGCAGATCTTCCGTCCATTGTCAAAGAACAATGTAATCACCTTAACAAAAACGAACAGTACAAGCTGTTGGAACTGCTAGAAGAATTTGCAGAGCTGTTCGACGGGACGTTAGGTGAGTTCAATACTGAACCCGTTTCACTTGAATTAAAAGAGGGAGCAAAGCCTTATCACGGCAAGGCATTTCCTGTACCATATGTTCATCTAGAGACTCTAAGAAAAGAGGTCCAGAGATTATGTGATATAGGAGTGCTTGAACAACAGCCCGCATCAGAATGGGGCTCACCGACGTTCATTATAGCCAAGAAACAAGGTACTGTTAGATTTCTAACAGACTTTAGGGAAGTCAACAAGCGTTTGGTCCGCAAGCCTTTCCCTATACCAAAAATTACTACTGTACTTCAAGAATTAGAAGGTTTTCAGTATGCCACACAGTTAGATCCCAACGCCAACATGGGATACTACACAATTAGACTCGATCCTGATGCAGGATGCATCAAAGATCTGCACTATTGTGTTGCCATGGGGTAAATACTCCTACAATCGGCTGCCGATGGGTATTAGCAGATCTCCAGATATCTTTCAAGAGAAGATGTCGAGTCTAATGGCAACTTTGGAATTTGTAAGAGCATATCTAGATGATCTTCTCGTCATATCCAAAGATGATTTCAATGACCACCTTTGCCAAGTCTAATGGTAAGTCGTTGTTGTTGTTGTTGTTGTTGTCTATATGCTTCGGACTATGTCGGCCTAAGAAGGGGGGTTGGTGGTTGTGCAGCAGCCATGATAAGGAATTAACCCTAGGCATTAATATTCCACACTGGTATAGGATAGAACATACAGTACCTCCGGCACCCCTAGGGGGTACCCCTCTATTTTATTCCCTGAGGAAGGTGTGGAGATACCAGCCATCTTTAAAGCAGCTCCAGCTGTAATGCTTTGATGGCTCCTAGCAGGACACTACTGCACTGCCTCTCTGCACCCAACATATATTCTGCACTTCCAGTGCTGCAACACAAGTTCCGTACTCAGCGTACAGTTCAGGCTGTACTTGTACAGTCGTATACTCCGGTACGAAGGTACTTCAGAATACAGTACTTGTGAGCCCATGCGATACTACAGAAGGACTGGAGTCCGATCATAGCAGGACGGACCGGAAGTAGGGAAATACATGCTTTGGTATAGGTGGGTCAGCTACATACAGCAAGTTCAAAGGCGGGTACTAATACTATTTATAAGGATTGACCTTAATGGAGAGGATACGTTGCCAAGGTATCGTTGCCCCAGGGGTGGACACGTGTTGCAGGGCTAGTATCGCAAATCTATGGGAAAGCAAGATAGGCGACACAACACGCGTCACTTGAGTTGTGACAGTTTGTATACCACTCCAGCGCGATTACCAAGCGCAGTACTGTAAGAAGGAATTGAGAATACGGACACGCCGGAACGTATTTGGCCAATTGCTCCGTATCGGTGATGATGGGTCCGGTCCGGGAACCGAACCCCCGACGCAGACAAGCAAAATGAGGCCTCCTACCACTGTACTAGGAGTGGGGACAATGGTAAGTCGTCTTTTTGATCATCAAAAAGTGCTCAATCATGTGTCGAAGGAGTCTTTTTCAATTCACGCCGTCATCTCACAAAACTCTTCTATCTCTATAACAGCCATCGGAGAGTCCATCGTTGAGTAGTCAACCTTCGTCTCAACCGTCGAATGCGCCCTCCGCAAGTGCCGAACCTTCATCACAACCTTCCCAGACGCCGACAGACACGATGATAAGGTAAAGGAGGTCTTGAAACGTCTTCGTCAAGCAAACTTGAGAGTCAACGTCTGTCTCCAAGTCTACGTTTGCACAATCAGAAGTTGAGTATCTCGGTTATATCCTTACCCGAGATGGGATCAAACCTCAGCCTGAGAAAGTGCAATTGATCCTTGCTTTGCAACCTCCTACAAGTGTAAAAACACTCCGCAGTTTCCTTGGTATTGTGCAATACTATCGAGATATGTGGGAGAAGCGGAGCGAAATGCTTGCCCCACTCACCGATCTAGTCGCTGAGTGCGGTGTTACAAAAGCTACCAAACAGAAAGGTACTCGTAAACGAGCCTGGTATTGGGATGCTAAACATCAAAAGGCATTCGATGACGTTAAAGCTACAATCTCTAAAGATGTAGTGCTGGCCTACCCTGACTACTCCAAGCCGTGTTTCCCTCGAAAAGTCTGACATAGGCCGTGTATATATAGATATACCCGTACCCATACTAATGAGATAATAGTCCATTAGATAGAAGTATCTTAAAGATACTTCTGTGTGTGAATATATGGTGCGAGGTCCTAGGATACCCTTGCCGACACGTGGAATACACATATGTACATTCACGTTCACTAGTATGAATACACTCCGTTCAAGGCTGATATTGCTGGATTGATTGCTCATTCTTTGATAGAGAATATACCAGATGGTTATTCTCCACGTATGTGTGTTGAAGCATATCCACACATACGGGCTCAGCTTTCACCGCAGTAATGCTCGTAGAAATCTGAATCATAATTTTTATTATCAATCTTTAACCATTGCAATAGACTACAATAGACAGTACTGATAGTACAGATCTACTTTCATCTAGTAGCTCAGGTCATTTATTAAGTTTGGGAGATGGTTACAATACAATAATAGATTGTTCATAGGTTAAGAGAGGAAATGGTGGTATGATTCGAATTGATATGTAACTATTATCTATACCAAACAAACAGGGCATGGGGTGTATTAGTTTGTGTGATAGGGTGGTTCTTTTAAGTAAGTTTTGTTGTTTATTAAATTATGTATTCTGATTCCATCTAACATCATGTTCGTCTCTTCCTTGGACAATCTACAAATAATAGATTGGGGAAGCTTTGTTTCTTCCAATCAGTAATAGTTGAACACTCAGCGGCCATTACAATACGCCAAGCTTTACTCATTGACTCCAAAGGGATCTTGTCTACATTCTCTGGCCAGCCTCCACAGCCAACTTCACTATTTTCTGGCTCAGCTTGGCAGTCTAAACAAGTATTTCACAAAGAAGAAGTGGCTGGCTCCATTTGTGAAGTTCGTGGGTGGTTATCTGATACATACATACGTATGTGATACCCCTCAATAGATATGAGTTAATTATTCGCCAATCGACATCATTCATTTATGAAAAAATGTGATGCTAAATATTGACAACTCTACATGGAGCAATACTAGTAGAAAGAGTATGATAATATACGACATTCATAATTGAGGTAAAAAGATCAGGTTCTACTTCATATATTGTATGATTTGGCCGTATGGGAGGTATGAGGTCGAGTAGAGTTGATATTGATTAGTTACACTTAACACATGTAACACAAAGTTGTAGAAAGAAATGGCGTACGATGGATATCAATGAGACAGTATTTAAGACTGCAATATCGAATCTTGATGAGCGCTTCGTTATTAGATAATCGTGTTAGGAAGAACAAGACTGAGCAAACAAGCATACAATATTGATTGTCAGAGTTAAATAGTCTCCAGAATCATTTATTTACTTCAGTACTAAAGTTACAGCAAATAATAGACAACGACACTTCTCAATTTTAGATCTCTGACCCCCATTAAACTATATCTATATATTATCTTGGTGGCATAGCTGATGGAGATGTGAACTGAAAGTCACCAAATCCGCTAGACATGGCCGATGATGTAGGAACAAGTGGTGCTTGCTGATAATTTGCCTGAGACTCTGATGAGTCACCTAGTGCCATGTCACCCCAAACATCTAAAGTCGAAGCACTCATTGTTCGGCCACTTAGTCCTGTGCTTGGCTGGGCATACACTGTTGGTTGTATGGTCAACTGGTCTCGATAACCAGGAGGCTGAACAAGGCCACTGATGGCGTCAGTACTGGGGTTCTGCTTAAGGGCAGCCGGTGAATTTATATTACCATTATTAGTACCCATTTGCTCCATTTGTTGCTCCTGCTTCTGTACAATTTTGCGTAGTTCGGCAATTTGTTCTACCAAATCTTCATTAGGAGCAGTCGTACCACCCGACTCTTGACTCTTACGTGCATATCGGAGGATATTACTAACGACAACATCTGACGAAAGTGCGTTGTGGTAGAGCAACCATGTTTGAATGTGGTGGGGAATTTGCAGGATAGATAGAACAAAGAGTGGGAAGAAGATGATATGACCACAAACCAAATCATGGACAAAGTAAAAGTTCTTCACAAATTGACTTCCAAAGAGGAGACCAATCATACACATTGCTCCTATGCCATAGTAGGCAGAGAGGAAGTAGCGGATGAAGTTGCTATCCTCAACGAGGGCAGTGGTGCATGTAACCATCAAACCTAGAGCAATAATGATTCCACTAGTTCGGCGGATGGGGTATGGCATAAGGTGTTCAACCATAGATAACAACCACCATAGGGCAAACAATATGACAATCGTTGCAACAACCATAGGCACAGGAACCTTGGGTTCATTTAGTGTCGTATCAGCCCGAGCAAGATCAGATCTCAAAATTCCTTCACCAATTGTGAGGTACAGGATAGCCTTGATGATGAACCAGAACTTGGAAGAGAATGGCATCTTCTTGTAAAAGCTATTCTCCTCGGTCCACCAAATTGACCAACTCCGTGTGGCTCCACCAGAAGTTCCACGCATCCACATGATAAACTTCACGTAGTCGGAAGTAACCATATTCCAATCAAAAGAAAGTGGATTAAACCAGAACGGACTGGCAATAAAGGATAATGATGCTAGCCAAAGAGACCACGTGCGACCAAAGTACTGTTCTGCTATTGAATAAACTCCCATGATGATCAATCCAGCCCCCATTTCCACCCCAAGATACAAGTGACTGGAGGCAAAGAAACGATACAGTTCATCTACAGGTGCATGCTGGGTGACAAATCCACGGCCTGTGGGACGGTACTTCGCACCACCGACCAGAATCGTTTGCGTCATGTAATTAGCCTTGGTCTGGATGTGGAACATGAAATGCAGAGGACCGCCGGTAGCGAAAACTTGAATCAGTTCTTGAGTACTTGCCCACCAACCACGCTCAACTCCCAGCGTCGAAAACAAGGGAATAGTTTGGAGCAAACCAAGCCCTCCAAGAAGCATTTGGATTGTTCCCATAGGTGTAATGAGACGGTCGCCAATCTTCTCAAGGTCATAGAGCGCCAAGATTGCCATGAGGTAAACGACAACATAAACAGTAATGACAGTAAGGACGTTAGAGAAGTAGTGCCCAATTCCACCAAAGTAGTACGAAAGAAGACGAGAAAAATCAAGGCGGTGAGCCAGTCTATAAACATCACGAGAAAGACTCTGTTCACCAGCTCCCTGACTCAGCTTAGCCTCGAACTGATAAATCTGACTCATACCCACATCTCGACCTTTGCCTACTTGCATGTACTCCTTGAAGGCAACTTGGCCTCCACGGATGGCATTATTGTACCCAGCGAAGATATCTTCTGAGAGATTAATGCCCTTAGAGCTCTTGCTAATACCACCACGGGTGATGAAGAATAGCTTGTCAAAGACATCAGGGTGACCATAATGAAGACGAATACACAACGGCTTGGTGAGAACACGCTGTCCAAGTGTGACAAAAGAAGTTTCTTGCAAGGCCATGTAGTTGGCCAACGAACTGACACTACCAGTAAAGATGTGTTCGCGTAATCCAAGAATAGTTGTAGGCATTGGGCCATCCCTCTTGGCAAACTCTTGAAGAGCATTACGCATCTTGAGGGCTTCTTCAAAGTAACCTTCCTGATTCATATCAATAGTCTGCACAAACTCTCCACGGGTAAAGATCATGGCATGGTTTTGATTCTCGGGCTTTCCCTCACCTAGGATTGGGTTGCCAGGCAGCCGAACACGATATAACTCTTGAATCTTACCATTACCGTTACTCTTGACAAGACATGAATAGAAGGCCATATCACCAGAACGTATGTTTCTCACAGAGTCGATGTAGGCGACACGCATATGAGGGAAGCGGTGCATCAAATCCTCAATATCATCAGCCTTGGGGTCTTGATCACGCTTCATCTGGCCGTAGACTTGACAAGCTACAATGTAACCAAACTTTTCACCCATTAAATCATTCGTGGTGTCATCATCGAGACGTTCAAGATTGGCAAGCAAACGAAGTGCCTTTTCAAAGTACATCATTCCGCTAACAGTTCTATTCAATGTCTGAGCACGGATACTTGCCCACTGCCTCGTTGCGGAAGCATACTTCTTTGACCAGATCTTATCTTCATCTTGCAATCCCATACGTTCCAAGTAGTTGTTCCAATCAGCCTTAAACAACGTTTGCATGTAAAGCATGGTAGAAACACCAAGTGCATCATTTCGAGCTTCCAATTCACCCTTGCTGAGTGTTACAGACTCCTTGTAGTAGGGGGTGAGCACATTCCAAGAAAACATGTCATGTATAGATGGGGCATTAGGAATGTCCATGAAGAGAGAGTTGACAAAGAATGTTAAACGACGCTTTGCTTCCTTCGACTTGGGTTCCACTTCATCAGGCTGGCATGCCAAGAGACCGTGCAACTTGGTCAGGACAGACTTGAAAATATCACTCCGCGCCATATCATCAAGAGCGTCGGAGGCATATGCATCATTCCAGAAGAAACCATTTTCCATACTGAGGGCAAAGGTGAGTCGACTCATGACTTCCTTGCTTTCGGGATTATTACTGTTGAACAATCCCTTCAATGAGTTGATGAGGGCACGGAACTTGTCACGAGTGTTATCACGGAGAGCGTCGATGATAACAACATTATCATTTGTCTTGGCACTAACCTGCTCCTGACTAGTATTTGTGAATGAGCCAGTAGTGAGGGAGCTAGCACTAATAGATCTACGGATGCCAGATGCAGGAGGACCGGTGGGTTCCTGTCTCTTAGTTAACTTGCCAGTGGAACGACAATGAGGGGAAGGCTTACGGCGGCCAATACCCTTCCCAAGAACGTCTACGACTTGAATGAGACCATTCACAGCACTACGGATCTTGGCAACATACATGTGATCAGTAACTGTGCCGCTTTCAACCCACTTGAGGACATAGTTCATAATATATACGGCATCATCATTATGGACGGGACCTAACAGCTTGAGCAGGACGTAATTACCGAGTTCCCAAACCTCAGACACAGCAGTTCTCATAGTTACATGGCTCAAGATAGGCTTGAATAAAATCTTATCTGGGGAATTTGTGAAGTCATCCATTGGACGTTCCAGCAAAGCCAGTGCTTCTTCGACAACTCCTGCTGTTTGGAATACGGGAAGGTAGATGGCCTGACTAAACCCATCAAACCGACTGAACTTCATATAATCTCGTTCACGGTTGGAAATCAAATCCTCCTCACGGAAGTGATCAATGACTTCATTCCAAACCGTACTGAACATGACCCATTTTTGAATCCGAACATCTAACAGACGATTGACATAACCCTGTAGTTTGTGTGGATCACTACCCAATAATGATTGACCTTCAGCACTATTAGGGTTCGTCAAGCTCTGGCGCTTACTATCAAGAGTTTCCGCAGAGTTCATATCACCGGTACTAAGGAAGCTTGCTGATGATCCACGTCTCGACCCGGCATCAGGGGAAAGCATCTTACTGCAAAAGTGTTCCGGGGCCCTGCCAAAACTGTTACGAATATCCTTCATACTACGAATGTCACCCAAATGATCCGAGAACCCAACAGATGTTCCAGCAAATGCTTGCCACACGGCGTACCAAATACTCATGTCAATGCAGTAAACGATGAATTGAGGCAGCCAACGTAGACTAAGGAGCAGGCCCATCTTGACAAAGCTTTGGTTGGGAAAGTTGGCATAGTCATCCGTCAGCTGAATGGTTGGTAGGACCATGGAGTAGACCTCAAATACGTATGAAAAGTACAGCTTCCATGCAATAAGAGTTGCCCAGAAGAAAATATAGACTGTGGCATGCTTCATTGACTCGTGCATCTCCTTACCAGTGTACAAACGGCTGATAGGGAAGAGTATATTCAAAAAGGTTTGGATGTAATCATTGCTACTCATCATCATCTTGGTAGAGATGACAGGGAAGATGTTCGTTATGCACTCGAGAGCATACGGAGCCATACAAAGACATGATAGCCAAACATATTGCCACCACCAGAAAGTTGAGTCAGCCTCAATTCCAAGATAGCTTCCCCTACTTGGACCGAAGGTCCACATCAAGTATAACGTCTGATACACTAAGATTAAGAACCGTGCCACCAGGACAAAGACCGAACCAAAGATGGCTGTACCACTCAAATGAATACCAGGATAACTTGCCCACACTTCCAACAACTCCCAACAGATGGCCAAGGAGTTGAAAAGCCAGAACACGCCACTAGCGACTTGAAGAGTATATACCCATCCCCAAACCATATCATGTGAGAATGCTAATACGGACAAGAGGTAGAATGTAACAATGTGCCACTCAATGATACGGTTCATTGCCATAATACCACGTAACCAGGACCGTTTCTCCAAGAATGTCTTCGGGGCTGCCTTCATACCAAAAGTTATGGATGCTTGAGATTCTCCCGTTAGGGGTGCCGTTAAACAATTCGGATTTTCAATATCTTCGCATTCGTTGGGATCCTCGCAGGAGTAGCGGTATTGAAGACAATCGCGAGACCAGAAGAATTCGTTAAAGTCATCGTAGTTACGCTTGTTGACATGATCGGCATTGGATTTCATGTTCGCACTAATAATCTTGAAGATTGGGGTAACAACATAATCCAAAAAGTGGCCAGCATACAAACTCCGAGGAGGAGCTTGTGTCACACCCTGTTGCTCAGCAATAATCCCGCTAACACTATACTCCTCCATCATTTTATGATATAAGAACCATAAACACTCCGGCATATGACGAATATTACATGCCTCACCCCACACACAAAAGAATAAGACCAAGTCGACCACACGTGATGCAACTGATGGTGGTGCCGATATACCAGCCGGTCCGGGTAGCTTCGAAAAGTGAGGTGACACGCCCTGATATCTACACCATTTCATATAATTACTAAATACCTTGGCATGCAACGCATGTATTGGACTTGGTGGTTGTAATGCTGGTGGTAGGATATGACTATTCATGTACCGTCGATTATTACTCAACAAAATTAACAAATGTTCAGCCTGATTTCTAACGGAGGAGTCTTGAAAGCCAAAAAAGTTACCCAAATCTTCACATGCCGAATATACCATATTGGCATACTCTGATAACCGAGGTGGTAAATCGGCAGGATCAAACATATTGAATGACTCAGGATTGGCAGGAGAAGGCGTGGCATAGATTGGCTTCGGTGTTGTATTCGTATCAGGATGCAATGTTTCATCATCTTTCATCTTCTCTTCCTCGTCGATGGAAACATATCCACTCCATAAGAAACCGAGTAAACTTGGATCACGATAAACAATCACGGCTGTGGTGAAAAAACATGAAACTAACCATGACAGGGAAAGAAAATGTGTATTCAACCCCTTAGTAGCATGACTTGAGGCGTCATATCCGAGGGCAACTGTTTGTAGGAGATGAAACCCATCGAATGCGAAAATTGAGAATACTAATCCTCCCAATGTAAGAATAGAACTCAATGTTAGGATGAGTGGGCTGTAGAATCTAAGATGCGGTGTTTAGACGTATAGGAAACAAGTTTGGTAAAAGAATCACGCATACAAAGAAATAATGAAGAAGACAACACAAGAAACGTACCTAGTAGTCATAATACCACCCAACAAACCAAAAGTGGGTCCCAACACCGTAAATACACTCGCATTACTTATTCCACCCACGACCATCCAATCAGGTATGAAAGCACCACCAACTACTCCCAATCCAATCCCCAACGTAACACCAGCCATTAACCTTGGTAATAAACTACCCAATGCCATACCAACAAAACAACCACATACACTTAATATAAATAAAGCAACATGTGATACTTCTACATCATTTTTATGCTGTGTATCATTATATATACCACTTCCTATAGCCTTGGTGTCCGAATGATAAAACATTGGACATAAGTATGAGAAAGTTAGGTAGGCTATTATTACTGATGTTGTTAGGGCGCATAATTTGCGTTGTTTATGTATACCGCTAACAGTGTACAGTATTGTTGCTGCAAGGATGATACGAAGAGCAGGTCCGAAGAGTGAGGTGAGGATAGATATAGTTAACGGACCACCACTGTGGGGGGCCCAATCATGATGAATTGTTTGCGTTAATATCCACATTGTTGCTATTCTTGCTTCTCTTCCGTTTGCATGTTATACTAGTGTGGAGGAATATCTTATGAGGAGTTAGTGCACACTGGATTCTGACGTGTGTCAATCAGTATCTTGCATAAAAAATGAGCGATTCAACGCGAGAAAGGTTTCTCGCTATCAATTCAAATTTGTTGTTCAAAAATACCTATCAATATTGACAACAGTGTCTAGGTGGTGTCAGAGACTAAAATACGATGAATATAAAAAAACAATGAGTCAAGAAGGAGAAAAACAAACACCCTACATTCAGGGTCAAAGTCCTGGTCGACTTCAACAACATTCTGTAGCCAGCAGTTCCTCATTGGCTCAGCAGTTGGGCAGGTATATATATCCACAACATCCTCAGCAGCAGTTGCAATACCCTGTGGTGCCGGGGGGCGGAGGATACCCCATTTACCCACCCCAGCCTGATCAAATGTATCATCAACAGCTCCCCCCAGTCGGGTTACAACAACAACAACCTCATCCACATTATGGTGATCAGAGTGGTGTAGTACTAGCGGGAACAGGCGGGATAGTAGGACAGATACCTCAACAACAGACCTATTCTGCTGCAGCAGGGATGCAGTCTATGCAACAAGAACCTTATATACAACCACGAATAGGAAGGCTGCCTGCCGATCGACCAATAATGAAACTAAGTGTTAGCTTGATCGAAACGTACAAGCAAATAAATCACGTGAGTGTGTTGTCCCACCTATGCATGTCTGCAGTGGTATCCTTGTTTGATGAATGGTTTATTGACATAAACACTGTTATTTACTCATTCTTTATCTCTTCTTTTTTTTCAGGTGTACTACGAAGAACGAGAGGCACGGCGAGCCGCACGCGCAGCCCAAAGAACACAGGCTGGACCAGGTCCACAGAATAATGGATGGGATGATGAACACTACGATTACATTCTCACACCCAATGAGATGATACATAGTGACAAATACCAACTCCAAAAACGAATAGGTAAAGGCTCCTTCGGACAAGTAGTAAAGGCAATAAATCAAATCACAAAGAAGGAGGTGGCTATTAAAATTATCAAAAGTAAGAAACCATTTTTAATGCAGGCCAAGACTGAAATTGGCTTATTAAAACATTTGAACGATAATGATGAAGATGATGAACACAACATAGTAAGGCTACTGGAAACTTTCATTTTCAAGAATCATCAGTGTATAGTCTTCGAAATGTTATCGCTGAACTTATATGAACTGTTGAAGAATACACACTTTGCGGGTGTGTCGCTTAACCTGATACGGAAATTTGCCAAACAAATACTTAAGGGATTAGCATACCTAGCCAGGGTTGATATTGATATAATACACTGTGACTTAAAGCCAGAGAATATATTACTTAGACATCCAAAGCGTAGTGGTATTAAGATTATCGACTTCGGATCGAGTTGTAAATCATCAAAGAGGATGTATTCGTACATACAAAGTCGATTTTATCGAAGTCCAGAAGTTATGCTAGGCTTACAGTATAGTGTTGCTATTGACATGTGGAGTTTAGGTTGCATACTTGTTGAGATGCATACTGGCGAGCCGTTGTTTTCGGGAACAGATCAGTTTGATCAGATGCAAAAGATTGTGCAGGTATATTTAGTCCACTCTGCATTCTGTTTATCTCAGTTAGATATATGCTCACTCTTGTTCTTCGTTCTTTATTATCATATTTAGATACTTGGCATGGTCCCAAATGAAATGATCACAAGGACAGATGATCAACATAAGAATCAGTTCTTCGCTCAAGTGGATGGGCGATGGACTATCAAGCAAAGGCAAATTCCTTCGGATGAGTCAAGTAAGACTGAAACAATCGTCCCGAGTACGAATCCGGTGTTATCATTGAAGGCAGTGGTAGAACAAGAAGCTCAACGGAAGAAAAAATACAGCGCTTCTGATACAGCCCATAGCTCAAGACAATACGATCTCTTTGTTGATATGATACACAACATGTTAGCTTTTGATCCAAAACTACGCATTGCTCCGCTGGATGCCTTGAATCACCCATTCATCACGAATGTGGGGTGAGGTTTCAAATAGTTCATTAGACGAATAGTGCATCTTGGAGGTGCATCTCAGTCTAGAGAGTGAACGCCTCATACCCTTTCATTCATTTTATGTTATATGTTTTGAAGGTCTTTTGTTTATTTGTTTGAAATGTCGAGGTGTAGTTTAGTTATGGTATTTAAGTGACCTGGCGGTAGGGATATGCGTATAAAAGAAATCACAAATATGCCAACGTATTATTAGTACCTTAGTTTGTAGGTGGTGCTTTGGGAAGGTTAAGGGGTTAAATTATCTGCTCATATATGAAGGATATCCCATTAAAAACATCTTCCTAAATACAGATGGATAAAATGGTACTTTTCATCCTGAGTAGTTGCAACATTAAGACCGCTCCGCCATCACTATTGACAAAACCAATACCACTTGTGGTATGTTCCCTTTTGAACTGCCCTTACCCCCTTCTAATAACATATTACCTTGAATCACTATTAATTCCATTATTCGAGGAATTAATATATCTCCCTTGGTTGTTGATATCCCACCACTACTACCCTCCCCTCCTTCGTACCATTTAATCCACCATTAATATTATCCTCCCCCTTGTCCTTAACATTAGATGGAGTGGTATTGTCATCACCGGTTACCAGTTCAGTTTGTGATTCCTTATTCTTTGATGCAATTGTTGAAGAATATTCTGGAGGGTCGTTACTCGGAATAGTTAACCGATGCTTTAATTGTTGATATTTTAATACTTAATACTTCATCTTCATTGTAAAGAATGGGTATCATACGGAAAGGTTGTAAATGAAGTGTTCAAATTGTTCCGTTGAATAATCCATCACCATGATTGTAAATAAGGAAGGAGTAGTTAAGTGTAAGTAGATCCT
>Ga0214480_100809_pt1 | contig 15122 bp, 13 predicted proteins | sample M1_20Mar14CPVII9_3_FD_165042 | JGI IMG/M metagenome (GOLD analysis project Ga0214480, IMG submission 165042) | Marine eukaryotic communities from Monterey Bay, California, United States - M1_20Mar14CPVII9sort6BwellE17 | ecosystem: Environmental > Aquatic > Marine > Unclassified | place: USA... | reverse complement strand
ATAGAAATTACTGTACCGGTAGATACAGAAAAGGCATTGGAAGTTGTTGAACAAAAGAGAAAAGAAATACAATGGATGACAAGTTCACTACCTAAGAAGAAGAATAAGGAGCTTTCAGACAAGGTGGCAACATTGGAAGCCGTTAACAAAGATAAGTTAAGACAGCTTGGTAAATTAGATACCGATGACCAACCTATACTTAAACAGATCAAGGAGCTTGAAGATATATGCCTTAGAGCTCACTTCATTAGCGTCCAGACATCAAAGATGAGCATCCTCAATAAGATCCAAGAGTTACGATACGGTTATGATTCGACAGATGAAGATCTTATTCTTCTGACTGAGGCATACAATAAAGACCAGGAAATTATCAACGCACAAAAGTCTGTATTTTTGGATAACATGTACAGCGAAAGAGTGAAAGTACAAGTGAGTGCTTATACAAGTAAAGAGCAAGCTTCCATGCGATCCAAGAATGCCATCATTAATGTCTACATTGATCGACTACAATACTACAGATTACTTCTCGTGAGGCACCTTCGTAGGTGTCATAAAGTACTCCTCGAAAAGAAAAATCGAGGTGAGAAGTTTCTCGACAGCGAGAGATATGTCCAGATGCATCAGCTCAAGCAAGAATGTATCACACGTGGATTCGTACAGTATGCAAGTCCAAGGGAAGAGGTGGGTTTCAGTATAGCAAATCCAGATGGTGTTTATTTGAATGTACCTTTGAACTTGTATGTCGGTGAATGTGAACGTGAATGGAAAGCCATCATGTATAGACTACAAGAGTTGCTAGATAATGGAAATAGATACGAGAAAAGAGTTGGACAGTATATAACGAAGCTCCAAAGCTTGGAATCGGAACAAATCTCCAAGAGAAATGAGCTTGTAACGATGGGGGTAATCATTATACGCGGGCAAGATAGAGATTTGTATATACCCCCGCCGGCGAACAGATGCTTCTATACGAAGTCGGAAGCTGTCTGTGTAGTCACATCCCAAACTATAAGGAGCTCAGCTGATCGAAAGTTGTTGATCGGAGGTATTGCAGAGGCAGAGTTTGTCTCTAGCGAGAGAACTTTCTATGATGTGTTGAAGAGGTTCGAGAATGGAGAAACAATTCTAGATGATTGTTGGGCTCGATGGAGATTCAAACACAATGGTCCAACACCAACATTTACAAATAAGTGCGTCAAAATGCCAATGTGTACAGCTTCCATCATGAGTGCGACCGGTATTACCTTCTACAATGATTGTATCGACAAGAGTTTACCGTCTTCCACAAGTACAAGAGATACAACTGAAGATACTTCAAGTAGAGATGCGAGTAATGACCAAGTCTATACTGGTCCTATCTACAGTATTCCTGATCAAGGCAAGAGGTCGGGCTTTCTCCTTCTCAAGGCCACTCCTGTGACATTTCATCAGTTGAGATACCTAGATGAAAAGACGATCGGCTCTGGCTTCCCGATCCTGCACTCTGATCTCACCAATCCTGAAGAAATGAATATAGCAAATTATATCGGCAATGATTCTCAGTATGAAGATATGGATGGGAACCACTTCTATCATTATGAATTAACCGAAGAAGACTATAATAATATGCTAGATTCACAATTTCCTAATTGGAAAGATTGGAAAGAAAAAGACCCCATCAGGGTAGAAGATCAATTAATGGGGAATAAGATATGCAGATTGTACTTGTCAACAACAGAATTCCCACCTCTGGAGCTACCAAAAGAGATTGGTGACGAGTGCAAGTCAAAGCAAACGCGCAACCAGTATTCACAACCCATTCCCTGTGAACCTATATGTGAATATAGGAATCGTGATCTATTAGCAGAGTTAGGTGTCAGTGTGAAAACTAAATATTCTAAAGATTTGATTCAAGCCGCTGATTGTGATATACCGAGACATAAAAAAGCAACCAAAGAGAAGGAGGAAAAGAGAAGACACGAGAGAAACATGGCCATGCTGTCCAGAGTAGCAGCGTATATCATATCAAAATCAAAAGAGTGCGGGTCTCCTATGGTCTCTCGTATCTATAAAAAGAACAAGCATATCTTCCAATGCCAACATTGCTACAAGACTAATCGAGAATGCTTTACTTTTAAGGTTAAATTTGATCGACATGGTTTCTACATTCCACTTCTTATTAACAAATCTGATGAGATAGCTCTCGGTCATGCATGGCACAACTGTGAGTGTCCAATACCAGAGGATATCAGAAATAGATTAGTTTACAATAGCAATGGTATAATTGAAAGGAGTAGTAGTGAAAGTAGTAGTGAAAGTAGTAGTGAAAGTAGCAGTAACAGTGAAGAAAGTGAAGAGGCTGCAATACCAGAGGATATCAGAAATAGATTAGTTTACAATAGCAATGGTATAATTGAAAGGAGTAGTAGTGAAAGTAGTAGTGAAAGTAGTACCTAGTGATAGTGAAAAGGTTTGTGATTGAGAAAGTGATGATGAATTGACAAAACAGGCAGGATTCTAATTCTAAGTAAGGCCTAAACTTGTATGTACATGATCTACTATCTAGCTTAAATTAGATACTAAGCATACCATCGTGTTCACAAGAAGCAAAGCTTTATCATTTTTTATTGATCAACATGTACTATGATATCATTTTTCTGTACCACATAATGAGGTGTGTTTGCTACAGTAATCTCTATAGAAGCAGATGTCTGTACATCCTTTTACCTTGCACTTTTTTCCTCCGTGACGTCTACACAATCCTTTAAATTGGGCCTTCTTTTTGCAACCGTCATGCCTACATGTAACGAATTTATTTCTTGTTGATCCATGCTTTAAACATAATCCATCTCCTCTACTTCTTGTTGTACATCCTTCATGAGTGCATAGCTTTCTTCCGATATTTTTTTCCTTCTTTACATTAAAACATTTTGCCTTGTTGTTTACATTATTATTATTACTGCATTCAGTGAATGGGGTACAATAATTTGTGGTTTTGTCTAACGATTCCAATTCTAATTCTGCCGCAATACATAGTATATCTAATCCTTTTGTACTAATGTGGTGGCACTGATTCGAAAATGTTGATTGTTTAGTTATCATGTATAGTTATGCTGATCATATGATTCGTTACTCGTGGTGGATATGCCAATCATCTCAAATACCACATAAGAATAGAGATAATATTCATATAGCTAATGTACAATAAGGCTGGCGTATCACTGTGGGTTGTTCGTATGCGATTGCAAGTGTAGCAAAGGCATGTCGTGTGGAAATTTATGATGTATGTGTGATGTTAAAATTGATAATGATGAGTGTATTTCTCAGGGCCAGTCGTCTATCCAAGAATTATGCGTGTATATATGCGTTGGTGGTGTGGTAGGTCGATTGGTCTATTAAAACACGGTTATAGAGGTGGAGAAGTAGTGCAGGTAGTAGCAGTCACAAATTATGAATTAGCTAGAATTCGGTCCATACCTAAACAGTCAGGGTAAACTCCACCCGCCAAAGCGGGGCTAATGTGATGAATATCGCCTTACTATTCCTATCATTTTATTATATATGGGGCACCTGGGCAGTTCCAGAAGGCACTCCATATTATGTTGGTGCTAGGGGTACTATTGCAACTTGTACCGTTCAAGGTTAGTTGTGTTTGGTAATGACTCATTTATATGTATAAGTTTCTATTTCATTGATTTTGTACTAATAATGGTTAAACCTTTCAACCGCAGGGTTCATCGGTGTTATGTTCGATATGACTGTTCCAATTTATTACGGATCACTTGTGTTGCAAGCATATATGTCGTTGAGGAATAACTTTAAAGAGGAGAGGTATAGATGGATAGAGAAGTGGATACATATTGTGGCATTATGCTATCCTTGCGCAGTTGCAATAGTTATTGCAGTCACAGAGAATCTAAATCCAAGTGGTGCTGGTTGTTGGTATGCAAAGGCTCCACGAGGCTGTGAGACAGATCCTGATGTTGATTGCGAAAGAGGAGAAGATGTTACGGCATTAGCTTACATACTCGGCTCCACTCAGGTATTTCTATACTTTGTATTCCCACCTTCGGTTATTGTGGTTATGTACTGCTGGATAAGTAGGATACAAAAGAAGATAAGTAGCTGCAGGGGGATGCATCAAATACGACAAGCTGCACGAAAAGACATGGCAAAGAGTATAGCAAAGCAGATCACGTTATATTTGTTGTCCTTTTGGTTTACATATGTTCTCAGCATCATTCATATGGCCTACACACTCGCATCAGGAGGAGGTTATATTTACAATCTAGGGATTCTGGTAAACTGCATATATGCTCTTCAGGGATTTGTTTTCATGTTAGTATACTTTTTGTTAGAGAGAATAGGAACACCAAAAGTCGAATGCTTACCACATTTACAATCGGAAAGGATGACACAGGGCATATCAATGTCAGGGGAAAGAATGGGGAAGCTTGTGAATGGTCAACATCCCACAGTTCGAGATATTAGATCAAATGCAAAGAGAAAAACAGAAAATGGTGCAGAAGAAGTCATTAGTAGTAGAAGAAGATCGAGTTTGGTATTCAATATTTTTGATGGAACGCCAGACGCCGAATCACCTTGGGCTCAATTTATAGATCCAGATAGTGATGATGACGAAGGAAGTATCAATGGAATAGATGAATCGAATGAGGAAGTACCAAATAGTGATTAAGTCGAAATCTCGGAGTATTTTGATGGATACCGCAGCATTAGCTACTCTTTCTTACTAAATTAAAGGTAATAGTACTTTTATCCTCCTCTAGCATAGCATCATGTAATTAATTTAAACTTAGTCTATTGTGATTTTGTGTCTCTGTGTTAAATGTCAATTGTTGGGGACGCCGTGACAGTAGGATTTCGCGATTTTTGGCGATAAATGGTTGGGCAGTTCAGAGACTTTGAGGCGATGTTGGCAGTAGGGGGTGTTGTTATAGTTCATTGTTTATGGCAAGAAGTTGCAACTCTATTCCTTGAACTTCTTTGTAGTAGACTGCATATGATTTGGATCGAGCTGCTATAAGTACTGAAGAGTTCATTATATATTTGCCCATAACTCATCGACATATATCGATATTTGCAATGCAAAATGACAAGATGGACTTACTATTTCTACTATTGTTACTACCAATTGCAACAACCGAGGGAATGTTTTGGACTAAAAGATTTGCAGAGGACTTTATCGATGCACTGACATCACCAAAGGATAGGTGGTTTAAGGCAGACGGATGGGCTAATGTAAGTTTGTGCATATCATGTGTGCATTGCAAATCTATCATATCGATGTCGATGATATCTCTAATCTATCCACTGCCTAAATACCTACACCGCAGGGTCCACCATTTGCAAATGGATGGAGTGAGAATGTTATAAAATACGATAAACAAAATGGCATGTCAATTATATTAGATAAAACAATATGGGCATCACCCAAAGAATATCGATATCAAGAGGAGTACACTAGTGGTGAATTACGTTCTACAGGCTTTTATGGGTATGGTTGTTATGAAGTTGAAATGAAACCAGTGGCTCATCCAGGAGTGACAACTGCCTTCTTTACATTTAGTGGCCCGAATGATAGTCCAGATGGGGCACCTAGATTGCATAACGAGATTAATATACAATTCCTCGGAAAGGACATGAAATCATTTCAAACAAGATATTGGACAAACGATGATGCCAGTGATGGACATGATGCCACAACCATACAATTAGATTATCAAGCTAATAAAGAATTTCACAAGTATGGTTTTAAATGGAGTGAATCATCTATTGAATGGTATGTTGATCGTAAATTGGTACACACCTCAAAAGGAAGTGCGGCATATCCAATCCCCAATCCAAATGATACGACACATCGTATAATGATGAATACGTGGCCGACTGATGATACGAATGAGTTTAAAGAATTAGGTCATCCACTTACAGCCAAGTATAGGAACTTTATCTTTGGTAGTGGACAAGATTGTAAGATTGGTGAGAGTAAAGCTTTAGAATCATCAACAGATGAGAAATCAACTTCTATTGGCATTTGGATGGGTGGGAGTATGCTACCAACAATATCAACTACAGATGTATCAATCTCCTTGAATGAAGTGATTACTCTATGCTTTGTACTATTACTTGTTTCATACATGTATTCGACCTATATCAAAGGATCAGTATGTGCACGAAAAGCATCATTAAAAGTTCAAATGATGACACCCAAGAGACCAAAAGATGCCATTCATGTTGTGTAAATGAAGAAGGATGTGGCGTGTACACTTGAAAACTGCTGTAGCAAGTATAATCTTAGATGTCAAAACATATATTACTTTATACACATAACTCCGTGTCTTCACTTCTTTGCAATCATCCATTCAATCTCTTAAGTCTTTCACACATCTCTTTTGGAACATATATCTAGCACCTTATCCTACTTCACAATTGTACTTCTTCTCCTTCTTTCGAACCGCCACTACCACTGAATACATTCGTACCAACATCAAAGAAGGATACATCCTCAACATCTAACCAATCTAAAGATTCGTTTATCTTCTCAATCTCCTCTCCTTTCGTCATCTTCTCCACTGCTGCCTTTTGCTTTGTCGGTGTATCCTTCTTTGATACCGGAATACTACTCTTCTTTATATTCTTTTGAGTCTTTGAAAACTTTTTAGTAAGTGATTTCAATCGATTCACTCTATCCTCATCATACTCATTTGCCATATCACAACCACCGCCGCCATTACAAACTAATAACTTATCAACATTCTTCAATTTACTACTTTTCGATTGTATATGTTCCATCATACTCTTAGACTGTAATTGTTCAATCTCATTCGATGTTATATCCAATGCCTCTTCTAAGATTGATAAGTCGATATTGGCACCGCATAGATTGTTGAGTGAGGAGATTGTATTTGTTGTATGAATGGATGTTACACTTCTTGTTTCTAATTCTCGTAGTCCACGATCCTTCCTACTTCTACCCCGTACGGAAGGATGTGCTCTATCAAGGAAGGAATTTGAGGAAGTAACCGATGTACCAGCATAACTATCTAATTCATTACCATCTTGAAATAACTTTTGAGATATTTCTTCAATATCATCTTCTACGTCATCAAAATAATCATTACCTTTACTTCGTAACCTACTCTCATCATTATGTGGTGTGGTAACATCATCATAACAAGACAATGCCTCCTTGAACAATTTAAATCCAAACTTTTTAGTTGATTGTTTGATATTTTCAATACCGGTCGGTGAACAGTTCGAGTCTGCTACATTGTCTATTGCTACGGCTGTTTTAATTATTAGATCATCATCATCTTGTTTGTTTGATGATGATGACTTACTATTGGTACCACGACGTCGGTTACTATTTCTACCACGTGATATTTTACTACGGTTGTTATTATTACGGACCTTCTGTTTCGATGTTGTTGTTGACGGTTGCTGCTTTGCAGTAGGCTGGCTATTAAAGTGCCGCTGTGCCGCCGTCTTTGTACCACGCTTCTTTGCAACACTACCACCGACGTTATCGTCGATACCTACTTGCTGCTGCTGCTTCTCATCAGTCATAATAAATCGATTAGGATTATTATATACATTTTGTATAGGAGTTAGAGTTGTTGAATCATCGTTATCTTTTGATACTATCGAGGTATTGATATTATTATTTGAGGGCATATGGTTGGTATCCTCTTCCTCTTCAGTCGACGATGATAACTTTTGATAATTAGTCATTGCGATTGGAGATTGATTACCAGAATTATATGACGAAGTAGTGGATGAATCTCCATTGTTTGTAGTACTGTCTTCGGAGGAGTATGATGAAAGACGATTACGATTTGCAGTAGTTGTAGTTGTTGTATTTCGTTTGGCTTTTGATTTGACGGCGGATAATAGACTGGCCATTTTATATTATTATAATACGTATATTATATTAATGGGCTAGGTCAGCATATTATTATGAGACAGAGTTTGCTTGCTTGTAGATAGCAGCGGCTGTTGTTTCTGATGATGAAGCTTGGATGCAGCTTTCTCATATTCAAATTATAAACCTCACTCCGAGAAAAGCCAACAGCCACCAAGCCACACTGCAGTCTATAAAAGTTTAGGTTTAGAAGAAACCCTAAGTTTAGAGTTGATTTGCAAACCAACAGCTCCACAACTCCGTCAGCTCAATGAAAGTACTGATATATCCTTTTCATATGTGAAGACTGATGGATGGACGACTAGATAAGTTATCAATATGGGGGTTTTTATTTGTTATGTTCTGGTGAGTGTCTCAGACAGTGTGGAATATATCTCTAGGCAGATATTAACACCTTGTATTTTGACAGTTACTACTATACCAGTAGAGTATGGAAGACAGCAATGCTTGATGAGGAGACTCAGGCTTATGGAGAGTGAGGAGTGAGTTCATACTTCAATGCTTTAGAGATAATGTTAAGGGCAGGAGGTTAAGGCAGTAGAAAGAATGCAAATCGTTGTGACAATGACCGTATCACATAAATTATGTCTCACATTTTCATTGAAGTACATAAATTGAGTTGAAGAATGGATGCCGATGTCTTCTTGCCTTATCACGAGTTTGTACGCCCTTTCTTGTATTTATAGCTGACGTTTCAGCTGAGACATACTCTTGATCGTGCCGTTGAGCAAAAATGAACAACCTAAACACAATCATAGAGCCATTATATGTTGAATTGAACACAATATACATCCCATATCCCACTATATGACGAAGATTATGAAGACGAAGACGATAAAGAGAGTACAGTTTGCTCCATTATGTGATATGTACATTGTTGATGACTTGTCAAAGAGTCAATACAAAGATGAGATATATTGGTCAACCGACGAACTAAACGAGTTCAAGTTGAATACACGATCTCTCATACACTACCTGTCAATGAATGAACAAGAACTACACAAGATTAAGAATGTATTTGGATTAGAGAAACATCTTTCTGCACAACTATCATTCGAATATATGCAACGAAGGATTATTCTCAAGAGAGCTGTACTTCAAGAAGCACGAAGACCACATGTCGATGCAGAAATGCTAGCAAGGAAATCTGAGATATATAGCAGCTGGGCAAGAGAGAAGGCTCAGACAAGCGCTTTAGTATTGCTCCTAGATGAAGAGAGCTATGCTACTGCCACTGCCGCTCAATACAGCAAGCTATTATTGCTTTAAAGGTTTTGAGACACAAGATGTGCACACTTTTGATATATGTAAAATATTGGTGATAGAGATAACTCTAGCCATGTGTAAATACTATAAACTAATGTGACCAATTGAACTAAGTTTGATTGTATGCTTAAGATTTTGTCTGTATGTGTATAATTAATCATTATATAAAAGTTATTCAATTATAAATGAATGTATAATAGGATGTCATGGTCAAGAAGAGCATTATAATGGACGTTGAACATTGGTTTGAACCGCTGTTTGAATCATTTAATATCCACCAAGCACCAGGTCTATCATCTTCATAATCATCTGGTGTCCACGAGAACTCTCCACTATCCTCTGCCGATGAACTATCATCTTGTGGATTGCTTATGTTGGTATCATTTAAGTTCGTAACATTAGTACGTGATTCGGATGAAGAAGATGTTGTATTGGTTGAAGGAGATGATGTTGGTTCGAGGGATGAATTGGTAGAGGGTACCTCTGTTGATAATACACCACAAAACTCCTCAATTACATGCATAAATGCATGTCTCCCTCCTGGAAGATGCGCGTTTAGCGTTTGACGAAGATGAAGAGAGACGATAGTAACTCAAGTTAGTGCATACGGCTTGCAAAGGCAATCAATGAAGATACATGAAGGCCAAATGAAGCACTCAAATCTCAAATACTTCATATGGAACACATGAATTCACATCATAAAACAATACTAACGCGGACTTTCCTGGACAGGCACTTTTGTACCCAGTTACTTCATCATTTATACATTCACTATCCTCGGTTTGACACATTTCTCCAATAGATGAAGTAAAGCAATCCGGTAGTATTGATATTAGATCCCCTCCAGCCAAACATTCATTGGCACTTAGTGGCCGAAGACATATCCCATTGCATGAGACGGGGCCGGATGGGGACTCAGATACCTCAGGAGGAGACGCCTCGTCAGGATCAGTGGATGGTGAACTTTCTTTTTCGTCGGTGGCAACAGAGTCAAACCCATCTGACCATTTGATTTTACAAGCCACATTGCCAAAACACGCCAGACCAAAAGTACAAGGATCATCATCAAAGTTGCATGTTCTAAGTGTTGTTGCACACTTGGCCTCGGCTTCTTCTGCACTTGTTGCACAATAGTTATTCTCAAAGTTGAGACGTTGAGCCAATTCTGATGGAGTCAATGAATAATTCTCATCTTCTTCTGCCGCCTCTGAGGTTGTTCCATCTTCCCCGATGGGCAAGAGTTCAATCAGTGGTAGTGGAACGACTGGGGCACGTGTATCGACGATTTCCTTGACCATCTGCCCTGGAGTAGGATGATCTGATGGTGATCGGGATGATGGTGGATTAGTTTCTTCAACAGGAGGAAGAGTAGGTTTCCTCATTGATGATGGTAGAGGCGTTGGCTTTGTTGTTGCCATACTAATCTCTTCTTCTTCTTCTTCTTCGTCGTCTAATGTGCCACTCTGTGCCCTTTTAAAGTAGTCCATGATCTTGTCGAATCGTTCCTTTCGTTCGGCAGGAAGGATAGGGGTAGAGTCATGACGACCTTTTGTAACTATACCCGAGACGGCAGTTAAGAATTGCGCATCTCTATATCCACCATCGACAAACTCATGCAATTTGATCATGTAACTCCAATCATTTCTGCTGTATGTTTGTACTTTATTCATCCAATACAGTAATCCCATTAGCCATCTTATCTCTGAGTTGGTTTCGTCATCTGGGTAGTATCCTCTACAAATGGCGCTTGGATCTTTACAGAAGTCAACCTCATATCGAGCCGCCGGACGATCTTCGTCCAGTGCACGTTTACCGAGCCCTAAGTAGTGATTGAGTTTTCCTATCATGCATGTACCTGATGCACCGCGAGGGTACGGTCCTCGACCCCACCAGCAACATCCGTCTACGCTTTTCTTTCCAAATGAATTAGCAGCAGGGATACTTTGTGGATCAACCCTACCCATCGTCTGACCAGTATATGTATCACAACCATCTTCGATACATGAGTCTGCCGGGTTCCAAGCACCCGTGAATGGTTCCGTTGGTGTACTTGGGAAGCATTCAAGAGGAGGCGGAGCGCCACTAAATATGCCATGAGTTTTGGCTACCGCTTTCATTTCCACATCTACATCACATGCCATAAATGCCTCGTCAACGGAGCATGGATTAGACTCCTCATATGAGATACCACCGAGTGACTTGCCTTGACCACAACTGTTTGCAATTGGGTACCGACCAAATACATCCTTCTCCCAACTAATATCGTCACAGATGTCGTACTGAACTGATTCAACCGCTGCTTGAGCAAGGAACAAGGCCACATTTGCCAGTCCATAATTTGGTTGCTCAGGGTTAGACCCGAGGTAAAAGTAATTCGAACCCATATCCCCCTTACTAATGATACCAAGTGCATTAATGAATCCATTAAATTGATACATTTGTGAGGGTGACTCTTGCATTGTCATCATGTCGGTCCTGACAAGGACATTATTGGATATACTACTTGAGGCGGCTACTAATATCGATCCAACAGAAGCAATCAACTCAGGAGACGGCAATGGAATACTAGCCTTAGACGATGGTGGTAATGCCGCTTGTGGAGGTGTCGTTGGTCGTTTTGATGGTTGAAACGTAAGCTTTGGTTCATCCCATACCGGCTCGGCAGCAATTGGTTTCATTGTAATCGGCGGAAATGTAGGCGATTCATCGGGTATAGTAACTTCTTCAGTGTTATAATCTTGTGTAACTACTTCAGTCGGTGATAATGTTGATCTTATTGGATTCCTGCTTGGTGTATCTGTAACAGGGCTAATTGTTGGAGGAGATAATACAGGTGGAGGAGATGGGCTCTCTGTTGCTGGCTTATTGGTCGGCGGCGGTGTCTTTGGCCGGCAGGATGTAAAGGCTATACAATTCATATCATCCGGACAATCCGTATCTTGACCACTAATACAAGGTTGATGACAATGTTCAGTTACATCTGCCCAATCTTTCCCACAAAAATATGAATGTCTCATATCATCAGCATCTATCATTGGCGCTGGTGTTGGGGGAGAACTTATCGTTGGATGATCAGTGAATGGTGCTTTTGTTAATGTTGTGGGTGAGAATGACGGTGTTGATGTTGGATTCGTTGGCCTCGGTGATGGTGCATCAGAGGGCTCTTGTGTGGGGCGTCTCGATGGACTGTTGGTCATTTCATTAGCATTACAACCGTTAATACCTCCATAGCAAACGTCTCCTGCCGGACACTGATCATCAGGGCAATGCGTCTTTAATGAACAGTTGTCACTTGCCAGTTGCCAACTTTTACCACACTATACGACAGATAGATTGTACGTTAGATGAGTAATATATGAATGCACTACCAAGGCAATGGTAAGGATAAAGAAGAACTCACAAATTTACTATTTCTCGGATCATCACTGGAAAGTGAAGGTCGTGTCTGTGTAATGACAGAATTATCACCACCCTTTTCTTTTGCCATTAGATCAACCATATTGCATTCCGTTATACCAGCATGGCAACTTTCACCCTTTGGACATTCATCACTGGTTCCTCCAGGACACCACGTGACTGGACTACAATTACGAACAGCCACTACCCAAGATGTTCCCTGTTTAAGATAGAGTGTAACATATATGATATGAGAATTCCTTCAGTTTACATATCAAAGCATGTAACACCAAACAAACATATACCAAACAACCATACACTTACACAATATCGAACATTCATAGGATCCTTATATGCCGCAGGAGATGGGGTAGGTTCCAACGTAGGTGTTTCTGATATAGGCATACTAGTTGGTGGCATATCTTGATAACATCCCGTACTTCCAAAGCAATTCATTCCGCCTGGACATTCGACAGCTTCTCCACTTGGACACCATATACTACACTTTGAATTAGCATCTGCCCAACTTGAACCACAAAAGTTATGTCTTTTTGGTGAATGTTTATCTATTATTTCTTCTCCATCTGGTGAGATATTTGCTTCTTCTAATGCTTCTACTATATCTTTGACATTACATGGTAGTCCACCGTAGCAGCTATACCCTTCGGGACATTCTTCTGTAAAGCCAGATGGGCAGTGTGTGTCAATACTACAATATGTGTTGGTTGTTTAGTTTGTTTTGTTTTGTGAATAGTTTCATTATTGATAATCAGTTTTTGTAGCGAATGAACTTTAATCCACAATAAACCATACATCAATAACTTACCTGCAATGATCAATAGCACCCTGCCAACCCAAACCACAAAATCTTGTATTTGATATATCATCATATGGAACATTGGCATATTTGAATTTATTTCCATGTCCCGTTTTACTATCACAGGTTGTACCACCAAAGCAAATGTGTCCATCAGTTTCACATTCGTCATCTGTTCCGGATGGACAATGTTGTCGCTCTTCACAGTTATCGGATGCGTCACCCCTGTGTGTATATAATTAGATAGATATAGTATGGTAAAGCAAGGTTTATGAGAACGTAGCAACAATTAATTCTAGTGCATTATATTTGTTTTAAACACTACACTACATAATAGATGTGCATCTTTTTTTGAAACTAACTTACCATGATATACCGCAGAAGAAATGATTTGAATCTTGAGCATATGTCGTATTATTGATTGATATTGATATTATTATGAAATGTATGAATATATAATATGATACACTGCAATGCTGTGATCGTCTTATCTTTGCAGTGGATGTAGGAGATGAACAATTTTTGTGCACAAGATGTGTTCCTTTTTTGTTTTGCAATGAACTTTTAACTCCACAGCCATGCGACCTACATCTTCTAGATTGCATGCTCATAATGATTATTGCAATACTCGGCTCCTATTTGGTATAGGAAGCAACCACTTGGCAATCGTATCGAGAGGCCACTTTGTTATGTTATGTATCTAATATGTTATGTTTTTTTTCAATTTTTTAGTTTTCACGGTGTAAATACTCCTTTTGGTAGAGAGAGTTGTATGGCAAGAGATACTTACAATAGTTGAGATAGAGAGGAACTGCCAAAGAGGCTGGGCCGTGGGCCGTGGGCCTGTTAAGGTTACCTAAGAACAAAGATGCTTAGCAAACAGGAGGAGTGTGATATTCGGAAGAGGAGACAGTATTCTGTCTTGTGTTAAAGTAAATACCTATCTACCAATTGGTTATTATTATTTTCTCAAACCTACTAATCTTTATCATGTCTTATATCTATCCATAATGTGCCATACTAAGCATGGCATGGAAGACAGACAACCTTTCCGATACAATCACAACTCTGAATCTTATCTAATCCCTGTTGAAATTCACTTAATGGTAGTGTACTATCCACTACTGTTTGAATCTTCCCATCGGCACAGTATTGAACTGCTTCTTTTAAGTCCTCCAAGGTTGCTCCGACAGATCCTACAATAGTCTGCTCATATACAATTAGAGGCATAGGATGACATTTGAAGTCATGCTCCTCTCCTGCGTGATATCCAACTAAGACTAATCTACCACGACGACCTAGTGCACCAACCCATCCCACACATGCATCCATTGTCTCACGCTTTCCCACACATTCAAATATGACATCGGCACCTTCCCCGTTTGTATGTTCCCTTACTTTTGCAGCTACATCGTCTCCACTACCATCAATGGCAAAGTCTGCCCCTAATTCGACAGCCTTTGTTTGTTTACTCTCTGATCTTGCAATTACTCCAACTTTTGATATACCGTATACATTCTTTAAAAGTTGGACTAGTCCAAATCCAACCCCATTACAACCATATATCAAACAACATTGATCTTCAGAAGTAACACGTCCAAGTTTGGCCGCATGAACCGCTGTAGTAACACCGCATCCAATCGGAGCTGCATTAACAAAAGATAAATTATCGGGGAGTACTACCGCATTATTTGACGGTGTAACTAGATACTCTGCCAATCCACC